>Ga0209834_10000217_pt1 | contig 35267 bp, 25 predicted proteins | sample Mar14236cmmetaG_FD_184134 | JGI IMG/M metagenome (GOLD analysis project Ga0209834, IMG submission 184134) | Marine hydrothermal vent microbial communities from Guaymas Basin, Gulf of California to study Microbial Dark Matter (Phase II) - Marker... ... | reverse complement strand
GAAGTTCAGTGGCTAGATTCCAAGTGCTTAGATTTCTTGACACAGAATGTAAACGCCAAAGGCTTGGAGTAAGCCTAGAAAAGAAACGAGGCCTTTGGACTCCTAATCCAAATTATCCTATTAACTTTTGGTTATATGAGCCTCAGCATTCTAAAGATAGAGCCCCCATAAAGGGAGGATTGAGGAGATAATGAGTTATCAACTTAACAATAGTGCCCCTCCCTTTCGCGTTGCCTATGGATGTTGGTTACATGCGGCCAAAATGCAGGATAATTGCGAAATTGGTTTTGTTTTCCATTATAATGGTATCCAGGCCCAGCAAGTGCTTCGCTTCGTGAACACCCTGTTGGCAGAAATGGAGAATCTTGCCGTGGTGGATTGGGCGAAACGGCCGTCAGCGCAATCCAGGGTCAAGGTGTATTTGAAGCGACTTCTTGCGGTTGCCGGTGTTGAAGGCCTGGGCATCAATAAGTGGCAACCACTTTTAAAGTGGTTGATGCGAGAGATCGAAGGAAGGAACTAAGATGACCTATCTTTCTGAAAACGCCATTGAACAGATGGCTTTGAAAGATTTGAAAGAACTTGGCTGGCAGGTGGCTTTCGGCCCGGACATTGCATTTGATGGTCCACATCCTGAACGAGAAAAGGGTGCCTTTTATAGTGATGTAATATTAATACGTCGCCTGCGGGAAGCATTGGTGCGCATAAATCCTGATTTGCCGGATTCCGCCATCGAAGAAGCCCTTCGCCAGGTGTTGACGCTTGAAAGCCCAGCGTTGATCGAAAATAATCGCCGCTTCCACCAGATGCTCACCGATGGTGTGGATGTTTCGTGGATGGGAGCGGAGGGGGAACGGCATGGTAAAGTGTGGTTGTTGGACGTGGAGAATCCTGAAAACAACGACTGGTTGGCGGTAAACCAATTCACCGTAATTGAAAACAAGAAGGAACGGCGGCCGGATATCGTATTATTCGTCAATGGATTACCGCTGGTGGTAATCGAACTAAAAAGTCCTAGCTCTGAACAGGCGACACTCCGCCAAGCTTTCAACCAGTTGCAGACCTATAAGCAGGATATACCCTCTTTATTCGCTTATAATTCCATCTGCATCATCTCCGATGGCCTCCAGGCACGCTTTGGCACCATCACCTCCGGTTGGGACCGTTTCATGCCCTGGCGGACTATTGATGGCACTGACCTTTATCGCGAGCCGGGCAATGAAAAGCAAAGCGAAGGTGTGGTCCAACCTGGGCTTATAACCATGGTTCGGGGGATGCTAGCGCGGGCGCGTTTCCAGGACTACGTGCTCAATTTCATCACTTTTGAAGATTCGGGTGGTTGTACAGCAGAAATAGCCAAGAAGGCTGCCGGCTATCACCAATATCATGCAGTGAATCAGGCGCTAGCTTCCACTCTACTTGCTTGTGGCCTTAAGGCTTCGCCGGATATGCCCTACGCGCGATTTGTCGAAGCTGAAGCCGCTGATCCATTTCGTATCGACGACTCTAAGGGTGAGTATCGAACCCGGTTCGGTGACCGTCGAGCAGGAGTCATCTGGCATACCCAAGGGTCAGGTAAGAGCCTCTCAATGGTGTTCTACGCTAGCAAGGTCATTCGTCACCCGGCGATGGAGAACCCCACTATCGTAGTGATTACTGACCGAAACGACCTAGACAACCAACTCTTTACCACTTTCTCAGCTAACCGCCAGATTCTGCGCCAGACACCAGTTCAGGCAGAAAACCGGGCCCATTTGCGGGAATTACTCAAGGTGGCCTCAGGTGGGGTGATTTTCACCACTATCCAGAAGTTCTTCCCAGAGAACAAGGGTGATACTTATCCCTTGCTTTCAGAGCGGAGCAACATCGTGGTTATCGCTGATGAAGCCCACCGCAGCCAGTACGACTTCATTGATGGTTTTGCTCGCCATATGCGCGACGCGCTGCCGCGTGCTTCCTTTATCGGTTTTACCGGCACACCTATAGAGAAGGAGGATAGAAATACCCGCGCCGTCTTCGGTGACTATATTTCTATTTATGACATCCAGCGGGCTGTTGAAGACGGGGCCACGGTGCCCATTTATTACGAGAGCCGACTGGCCAAGATCGAACTCGACGAAGCCGAAAAGCCCAGGATAGATGAGGAATTCGAGGAAATTATGGAAACAGAAGAAGACGAAGTGTGCAAACAACGAATACGCAGCAAATGGGCTTCACTCGAGGAGGTGGTCGGGGCCGAAAAGCGTATCCGACTGGCTGCTGAGGACCTAGTGGAACACTTCGAACGACGCCGAGAGGTGCTTTTTGGCAAAGGAATGGTCGTCTGTATGAGCCGACGTATTTGCGTGGCCATGTATGAAGCCATCACTAGTATACGTCCTGATTGGCACAATAAAGATGATACAAAAGGCAAGATCAAGGTGGTGATGACCGGATCTGCTTCTGACCCGCCCGAATGGCAGCAGCATGTGCGGAATAAGGCAGTTCGTGATCTGTTGGCCCGGCGTTTCAAGGATCCCGATGATGAATTGCAGCTGGTGATTGTGCGTGACATGTGGCTAACTGGTTTCGATGTGCCTTGCCTGCACACTATGTATATCGATAAACCCATGAGCGGACATAACCTGATGCAGGCCATTGCCCGGGTGAACCGCGTCTTCCGCGACAAACCAGGTGGGTTGGTAGTGGACTACCTAGGAATTGCCGATTCACTCAAACGTGCGTTGGCTGTCTATGCTGAAAGCGGCGGCAGAGGGATGGCTGCTGTTGACCAGGCAGAAGCTGTAGCTGTGATGAAGGAGAAATACGAGGTTGTGCAAGGTATTTTGCATGGCTTTGACTACCGTTCGTTACTTAAAGTTGATACTACTGCACGCATGCAGGGGATTGCGGAAGCCATGGAGTTCATCCTCAGTCAGGAGGACGGCAAAAAACGATATCTCCAGGCTGTAACAGAGCTATCCAAGGCCTTTGCCTTAGCCGTACCACATGAAGAGGCGTTGGGCATTCGCGATGAGGTTGGCCTATTTCAGGAAATTCGGACAGCACTAGTCAAAGCCACCGTGAGTAGCAGCGAACGTCCCCTAGAAGATGTTGAGGCAGCTGTCAGACAACTGATTTCGAAAGCGATCTCGGGAACTGAGGTGGTGGATATCTTTGCGGCCGCAGGATTAGATAAGCCTGATATATCCATCTTGTCGGATGAGTTCTTGGCCGAGGTGCGAGCGTTGCCGCAAAAAAACTTGGCCTTAGAAACCCTCAAGAAACTTCTGCAGGATGAGATTAAAGTGCGGCTCCGGAAGAATGTGGTCCAGTCTCGGGCATTTTCCGAGATGCTGGAGGAGGCGATGAGAAAATATCATAATCGTGCTATTGCTGCTGCTCAAGTAATTGAGGAATTGATTGCTATTGCCAAGGAAATGCGTGAAGCCCAGCGCCGGGGCGAAAAATTAGGCCTTTCTGAGGACGAAACCGCCTTTTACGATGCGTTGGCCGCCAATGAAAGCGCAGTGGAAGTCCTAGGAAATGAGACATTGAAAAAAATCGCCCAAGAGTTAGTAGATAGTGTACGCAAGAATGTGACTGTGGACTGGAGCAGGCGTGAGAATGCCCGAGCACATTTGCGAGTGTTGGTCAAACGCATCCTCCGGAAATATGGTTATCCACCGGACAAACAGGAAAAAGCAACAGAACTAGTTCTGGAACAGACAGAAGTTTTGTGCAGTGATTGGGTTGCTTCTTGAGATGCGGACTTGAACTTGGGTAATACCTCTTTATTAAATTTGGACTTTTCTCTCGGGTTATTAATTAAGAGAATAACGAGGTAAATCCGTTTGGGCTATTTTGTGTTTTTACCCTTCCTTTATGTAAGCTCTAGTTTCCAATTCTATTCGCAAATTGATTGTAGGAAAAGGTCATTGTAAATTCTTTTCTCGCCAAGAAAACAATTGCGGAAAAAAGTTACTTGTCATGCCCGAAATGGTGAGTTTTTAGTTACGCGCCCTTTTGGAACTTAGAGCAAACTTTTTTATTTTATATTGAATTATTAATTTTTTTTCACACACAAAAAATTTTCCCCGAATCTTTCTTCATCAAACTTAACAAATCAACGATTGCTCATTATTATGAACACATGCTTACTATAATGGGCAATCAAGATGAATAAAATCTTTTTTGTCTCCACTAATCATCAAAAAAAATCTCAGTTTTTGGCCAGTTTTTGGCGTCCCCAGTTTTTCATGTTGCGTCCCCAGTTTTTTCCCCTGCAAAAACAGGTAAATATGTATTGCGTCCCCAGTTTTCAGCGTCCCCAGTTTTCATTTTGTTGTTCAGCCAATATTTATTATTCAAGGTAATGGCTATTACCCACGTCACCACAGGTTTGGCAATGGTTTACCGGCAAATTTCTGCTTGATTTCAAAGCGATTTATTTCAATAATGCAGTGTTATCGTCTTTAATTGGTAAAATCTCTGGGGGCAAAAAGAACCCTCTTGGAAGGAAAAAAATAAATAACCCATGACGGAACAAAGCCCTATCCCCTCGCCAGACTTTTCATCATCTCCACCAAAACTATCTCCTGATAACCATAACTATCCCCGCCATCTTACTTTTCTCGAATTACTGGCCGTATTTGTGGTCGGTGGAGGTTTTCTTCTTAGTGGCACTCAAACGGAAAATCCATTTCTCATTTTGATGAGTATTATTGGCTCTTGGCTCCTCATCCATTTCTTCCTCAAGCTTCGCCAGAGTTCCTGGCAAGAATTTGGGTTTCACCCTCCCCAGAGCTGGCCCCAAACTCTGGCTTGGGCCATTGGGGGAACCATCACTTTTCACCTGGTTATTGGTCTAGTTATTAAGCCTTTAATCTCTGGTTGGTTGGGAACCGAACCTGATACCAGTCGCTTCGACCCGGTACGGGGAAATCTCTTGGCCTTGCTTTTTGTCCTCTTCGTTGTTTGGACAACGGCGGCTTTTGGTGAAGAAATGATTTTCCGCGGCTTCTTTCTCAACCGTTTGCAAGAGCTGGGAGCTAAAAAGCCCTTCTCCCTAGGTCTGGCCATTCTCTTAAGTTCTGTTTTTTTTGGGCTGGGGCATTCCTACCAAGGCCTAGCCGGAGTAATATTAACCACTATTGTCGGGCTCATTTTCTGCCTGTTTTACCTGCTGAGCGGCAAAAATCTTTGGGTGAGTATTCTTATCCATGGTCTTTACGACACCTCGGCTTTCATCATTCTCTTTCTAAACCTTGACCGCTAATCCGCTAAATTTTTTTTATTATTATATTTACCCGAAAAACAAAAGCAGCCGATTTTCTTGGGTATCGCAATGTTTAATTTTCAAGAGAGAAAGTTGTCTTGAGTACTCGAACATATCTAGAACCATTTTCAAATTCGCCAAAGAAAAGAAAATGATAAAGTATTTTAAAAATAGGTTTGGGGGAAGCATTAATCTGGCAGACAAAACACACCCCAAGCCGCAGAGACGGCCAGAAAAGGCCAAAAACCAGTTAGATGTCTACCTGAACAAAGAAAAAATCATGAAAAGTAATCAGGCAAAGCCTCGGAATCCAAGAAGAATTCCTGCAAGACCAGGGGTAGCAGCCATATCCGCATCATCGCCTTCATCACCAACTACGCCTGGTGGAGAGAATCATCAAGCACCTCAAGCTGACCTTCGTTGCCTAGAGACCTCCTCCCCCTTATGTGGTTTCACAAGAACTCCTGATAGCAACCAAGGAGATAGGGGAATATTTCTGAGGGCCTGGGCTGCTATTTTTTGCTCATTCGAGGGCAGGCTTTTTTAATAGGTGAGTATTTTGCCTATTTTGTCGTTTTCGTTTTTTGTCTTACCCTTGACCCCTTCTCTTTCCCGTGATAAGCTCATTCTAGGATGCCGAGAGGCGGAAATTGCGGGGAATTGTGAGAAGTTTGCCACTACCACAAAAATGAAATTCCTGTCTTTTAAAAAAATGAATAATTGTCTTTGTGCTATCCCAGAAGATTTTCACAATTTATCCGGGCATTTGATTCGGATGCCAAATTCGGTTACCTTACTAAGTTTCCTTTCAATCAACGATGATCAATGCCACAAACACCTGCTAGTCTTTGTTAATTATTTCCAATCCATTAAATGCACTGCCTTGTTACTTTACGACCCCATTGAAATGAATAAAGACTCCGCGCTGGCCCTCTTGGCTGACGGGGTGATTTATTTGGACAGAACTTTATCGCAATCCCGTGTAATAGATTTGCATAAGATTGAAATTCAAAAATTAAGTAGCTCGGATTATTGTCCGGGTCACCAATAAAAAATACATTACGGAACTGAGCGTTATGAAAAAGAGAACAATTCTTCTTTCGGTAAAAAACCCGGCCGATTACAATCTGCTTGCCGATTTACTGCAAAAGGAAGGATACCGGGTAGAAAAACTTACCGGCGCCAACAAAATGGAGCTTGCAAAGAAAGCCGATGCTGTTCTGGTTGACGAAGTAACCGGCCTAAAGGTCTGTTCATTCCTGAAAGAAATAAAAGAATCAGCCAAGCCGTTTCTTCCACTTCTGGCTTTATTGCCTGAAAAAGCTCCGGCTGAACCCTGGCTGAACAAAGGTTTTGATGATGTTATCCGGATGCCCGTCGGGAAAGCCGAGTTCCGCTCACGGATAAATTCATTTTTGAAACTACGCGCCCAATCGGAACAGATTATTGAAAGCAGCGAGCAGAAGTACAAAGCCGTTTTTGAAGCCACCGGAACAGCAACCGTAATCGTTGACGAAGACACAACAATTGTCCTTGCAAACAATGAATGTGAGAAAATTACTGGATATTCCCCCGCCAAGCTTATCGGGAAAAGCTGGACCGAATTCGTTTACAAAGAAGATTTGCCGTTGATGCTGAGCCGGCTCAAGGCGCACAGAGAAAATCCTAAGTCAGTTGAAAGAAAATATGAAGTTCGCCTGATCAATGCCAAAGGAGAAATCAGAAATATTATTCTTTCTATTGCCATGATTCCCGGCACTAAGCAAAGTGTGATCTCCCTGCTGGATATCACCGAGCGCAAGCAGGCGGAAATGGCGCTGAAGAAAAGTGAAGAAAAATTCCGTACATTGATAGAAAATTCATTGGATATGATTCAGATAGTTAATAAAAAAGGTATCCTTACCTATGTTAGTCCCTCAGTTCAACGGATTCTGGGATACAAGCCTGAAGAACTAATTGGTAAACCGAGCGCTGCAATTGTCCATCCCGAGGACCTTCCAGTAGTTACCAAAGGTTTTGAAAAGATACTTAAAAATCCTGAAAAGCCTTTAAGTACAATTTGCCGATATAAACATAAAGATGGAACTTGGAGAATTCTTAAAGGTATCAGTACTAACCAACTCAATAATCCTTCTATAAATGGGTTTCTTTCAAATACACGCGACATCACCGAGCACAAGCGAGCAGAAGAGGAATTAAAAAACTCAGAAGAAAGACTTAAGATCATGTTTGAATATGCACCGGATGCTTATTACCTGAGTGACCTTAAAGGATATTTCATTGATGGAAACAAAGCTGCCGAAAATTTAGTTGGATATAAAAAAGAAGAAGTAATAGGGAAAAGTTTTCTAAACCTTGCTCTCTTATCTGCGAAAGAATTACTTAAAGCGTCTAAGCTTTTAGCGAAAAACCTTCAGGGTAAAGGTACCGGACCGGATGAATTCACTTTAAATCGTAAAGACGGCAGTCAAGTTTCAGTGGAGATTCGAACTTATCCTGTAAAAATCAAAGGTAAAACTGTAGTTCTTGGAATTGCACGAGATATCACCGAGCGGAAGAAAGTGGAAATGGCGCTGAAGGAAAGCGAGGCAAAATTCCGCTTGCTATTTTCAGAAATGACAGAAGGTGTCTATCTCCATGAAGTTATCTATAACAAGAGAGGGAAAGCAATTAATTATCGAATAATTGAAGCGAATCCAGCTTCTGAAAAACATCTCAATATAAAACCCAAATATGCCATAGGAAAATTGGCAACAGAACTATACCGAACAAAAGAAGCTCCATTTCTTGATATTTTCGCAAAGGTGGCAGAAACGGGCAAAAGTGTGACATTCGAAGAATATTTTCCGCCGATGAAAAAATATTTCCATATCTCGGTATATTGTCCGGAGAAAGGAAAATTTGCAACAGTATTCACTGATATCACCCAACGCAAGCGCGCCGAAGAGCTGTTAAAACAAAATGAATACCTGCTGCGTCAGGTGCTCAATACCAATCCGGCTGTCATATTTGTCAAGGATAAAGACTCCCGAATTCTGTTAGCCAATAAAGTCATGGCAGCCTTCTATAACCTGTCTGTTGAAGATGTCATTGGTCAACGCCAATCCGACCTGCATCGCCGGTTCGGGGCAGATCCGAAACAGATCCAGAAGTGGCTGGCTAGTGATAAAGAGGTAATTGAAACCGGTCAGCCCAAACATATGATCGAACCTGGAACGGACAGTCAGGGCAGACAGATCTGGTTTAGGACAGGGAAATATCCAATCAACATTGGAAAAGGCCGGCGCGGCGTTTTGGTTATTTCCGAAAACATCACGGAACAAAAAAAAGCCGAAGAACAAATTCAAAAAGAGCTTCAAGAAAAAGAATTGCTGCTCCGCGAACTCTATCACCGGACCAAAAACAACATGCAGGTGATTTCCGCTATGTTGCGGCTCAGGGCGCGAACTATGCCCGATGAAACGGTAAGAGCCTCATTCCGGGATATTGAAATGAAAATTCGTTCAATGGCTCTGGTGCATCAAAAACTATACGAATCACAGGATTTGTCTTCGTTGAACCTGAAATCCTATTTCAACGATTTAATTTCTGGGCTCCGGCAAAGTTTTCTTTCGGAAGCTGATAAAATTCAATTCCATTTTGATGCACCTGAAGATATACACGTCTCAATTGATGCGGCTATTCCGCTTGGATTGATATTGAATGAACTGCTTACCAATGCGGTGAACCACGCTTTTCCTGCCGAAAAGAAGGGAAAAATCTGTGTGGTATTAAAAAAGGATGCTCAAAAAAGGCTAATCATTGAAGTCTCCGACAATGGCGCAGGATTCCCCGAAGGTTTTGATGTGGAAAAAGACAGCCATTTGGGATTGCAAACAGTAATAGAGCTGGTCAGGCATCAATTGGAGGGTAAGATCACTTTTACAAATAAAAAAGGATTAAAGTGCCGGATTGTGATTGAGAAAGAATTGTACACACCGAGAGTCTAAAAGATGATAAAGCCATTCAAGGTGCTCGTTGTGGAAGATGAGGTATTGACAGCGAAAAGCCTGAAGCTGGATATTGAAGATCTTGGGGTGAAAGTGCTTGGCCCGGTGGCCAAAGGCGAGAATTCCGTTGACATCGCACTCAAGGAGAATCCAGATCTTATTTTGATGGACATCCGGCTTTCAGGCAGCATGAACGGAGTCGAGGCTGCCCAACAAATCCTGTTAAAAAAGAAAATCCCCATTGTATTTATGACCGGTTTTGCGCTGAAAGATATCAAAGATCAAGCACAAAAATTAAATCCTATAGATTATCTTGAGAAACCAGTAGATATAAACAGAATAAAACAAATCATTGAAGCGTTGAAAACCAATTTATGATTTAAATACAGATAGGCCGCTATAACCATTGTGTTAACTTGGTTTGAAAAACGCACTATCTTTTCATTGTTTTTTCCTGATGCAAAGGAGTGACTTCTTAAAGAGCTTAAATACAAAGACAAAAAAGAGACCGGGATATTAAACGGACGATCCTTTACGTCCAACAAGAGGGGGAGCAAAAGGCAGGAAATGCCAAGGACCCGTTGAATAAAACCAAACCGAATCTCCTCAGAATTGATCTGTGCTTTTATTTTCTGGAAAAAGAAAATACCAGACTCTAAAAGGAACATCCTAAGAAAATCAAAAATTATTATTTTGACGGCATAATTAAAGAGGACGAATTGGCGTCCGATTACAAATTAAAGAACGGGGCCTCTCAGAGTTGGAACGCACTAAAGTTGAGGCGAAAGGTCTGGACAAAACTATAGATTTGAGAATAGACCTGGAATAGTGTAAAAAGGGGAATAAGATAGGAAGAAAAAATGAAGAACTTTAAAGACAAAAAGAATGCTGGAGACGGCAGGGGCTTAGGCCGGGGCGGAGGGCGCGGTCTTAAAGGAGGCGGCGCTTTTGGCCCAGGAGGGTATTGTGTTTGTGCTAAATGCGGCGCAAAAATACCGCACCAAAGGGGTGTCAAATGCACGGATATGAAATGCCCAAAATGCGGACATACCATGGTCAGAGAAGAGTTGCTGAATAAAAAACCAAAAAAATAAGGCTTTTTATTTGCACGATGATTCTCTCCACCACTTCATAAAAAAATGGCGATGAACATTTTTTTCTTTTGATTTTAAGGACATACATGCTTTCTATTAAAATGACAAATGAAATTTTTTTTGGCCAAGTTTTTACTTTCATTTTAATCGCCATTTTTTTAACATTAAAGAAAGCCAATGTTAAATTCAGATCTAGCTTATGCTCCCTTGTCACCATGAGATTGCTTCATCACTTTGTTCTTCGCCATAACACAACAACCTTGACTTGTTAGTTATCCAGGTTATTAAGCTTTTTACCTTAAATTTATGAAAAAGGAGGAAAAAAATGAGCTCTAAAAGGATCCTTCTCCTTATTGGTGTGCTTATCACAGTCTTTGCCCTCTTAAGCTCTTTTGCCAATCAGGCACCGGATTATGAAAAGGAGAATCTGAATGCTTACGAATACTGGGAAGGATGTACATCCATCCTGGTGGGGAAAAAGGCTTCGGCCGATGGTTCGACCATGACCACACACACCTGTGACTGCGGTATGTGCGATTGGACTTTCCGGTTTGTCCCGGCCGCTGATCATAAAGAAGGTGAGGTCCGCAAAATCTATCATATAAACCAGTACAGAACCTGGCCCCCTGAACAAGGAGTAAAATGGGAAAGATACAAGGATGATTATACAGGGCTGGATATTCCCCAGGTTCCCCACACCTATGCTTACATTCACGGCATGTTCGGTTACATGAACGAGAACCAGGTAGCAATAGGAGAATCCACTATCGGCTGTCAGCGAAAGATGAGAAACCCGACACCCTCAGCGAAATTCGATATTACCATGCTCACTCTCGTGGCCATGGAAAGGGCCAAAACTGCAAGAGAAGCTATTCAAATCATGGGGAAGCTGAGCACGACTTATGGATATGGATTCAATGACGGCGGTGAAATGCTAGCTGTCGCTGACCCGAATGAAGTCTGGATTTTCGAAATCATGCCTGTCGGCCCCCTTTGGACACCCGAAAGCGGTAAACCAGGTGCGGTGTGGTGTGCTCAAAGAGTTCCTGATGACCATGTGAGTGTTTGCCCTAATGAATCGCGTATCGGCGAAATCGACCTGGAAAATAAGGACTTTTTCATGGCCTCTTCCAATGTCATCTCTTATGCCATTGAAAACGGCTATTATGACCCAGAAAGCGGAGAGCCTTTTTCCTGGAAAAAAGCTTATTCACCTTCTCCGGGAAGCGCCCTCAGTTCCCAGGGAAGAAGAGGCAGGTTGTGGCGTTTTTATAACATTGTCGCTCCCTCTCTGAATTTAGGGCCGGACACAGAAGACATGGACCTCCCTTTTTCCGTAAAACCGGATAAAAAAATCTCTATCCAGGATGTCATGGCCATTACCAGGGATAAATACAAAGGAACATTGTTTGATCCCGCCAAAGGTATCAAAGGAGGCCCTTTTGCCAACCCAAACTACTTCAAAGGATTTCAAGTGGACAAACAAAGATACAACGGCCCGCGGTGTATCTGCGTTAACAATGTGGAATACACAACCATAACCCAGTGTAGAGGATGGCTACCCAATCCCATAGGAGGCATTTTATGGGTTTCTTTTGGGGCCCAGGATACGGCTTGTTATATGCCGCTTTACTGCGGTATTACTAAACTCCCAAAATCATTCCAGGTGGGAGACCATTTCGTTTTCAACCGAGACTCCGCCAGATGGGCCTCGGATTATGTAGATTTCCACACCCAGGTAGTCTATTCTTATGCCATAGAGGACGTTAAAAAAGCACAGGAAAAATGGGAAGGGCTCGCTTTTCAAAATATCCCTATCATAGATGAAGCAGCGTTAAAGCTCTTTAAAAAGGACCCTGAAAAGGCCCGGCAGTTTCTTACGGATTTTTCAGTCAATCACGCCAACTCGGTTGTCAAGGCCTGGTGGAAGTTGGGGGATGACCTTCTTGTCAAATACAATCACTTCCGCATCTACAATCCAGAAACAAGAAAAATCAACCGGATACAAACCCCTAAATGGTGGAACAAGGCAGTCATTGAACTAGACGATCTCAAGCCGGTCTCAACGTCTCCGCCACCACCGCCCAAGAAGAAGAAAAAAGAAAAACTGACAGAAAGTACCAGGTAAATATTATTTCTTGCGCGTCAGCTTGTGAATATAATCAGGGGGAGAACTCTCAAAAGAGTCCGGCCGTTGTCCATTCGGATTAAAGTGAATCTCGGCCTCATCATCAGAAATAAACCTCAGAATCCCAAAAGTTGTGACCCACTCCGAACCGGCGTTGTTGAATTTGCCCACGCACAAGTCAACAGAACAGGGTTCCTTGGATGGATCGAGCCTGTATTCTCCATCGTGGATCACAGTCAGCCCGTCCGAATGGGTTTCCTTTAGGGTGTATGTCATGTCAGCTCTGAATTCTGCTTCACCCTCCCCTTTACCGTATTTGTCAGCGACCACCCATTCTCCCAGGAGCTTCTCAGCCGGATCGTTCTGGCCGCATTCCATCCCTATTGCAAATGACAAAACCAGTCCTAAAAACAAAAAAATAAAAGCCGTATAATTCCATCTTGATTGTCTCATTGATCTTCCTTTCATTAGTTTTATTCTGACACACATATTTGAAGAAATACAGAAAAAACAAAAATATACAAACATTTCAAAAAAAAGAGAGCCTTTTCGCCACAAAAGCCATAGATTATGAGAAATCTCTCACAAGAATTTTCCCTCGACCCTCATACCCTCACAAATGTATAATAAAAGCGACTGGGAATTTTCATGGCAAAAAAAATCGTTCAGATCAGGTCAGAGTATACAAGTGCCCGGCTGATTCTTTCGAACCTAGAACACAGGCTGAAGGGAATCCGCTTTAAGCGTCTGCCCGGGTATCTTCCGCCAGAAGTGGATTTTCTGACGGAAGACAATAAACAGAAGACCATAAGGGTTAGGGACTATGACGTACGCGAACTGAATCCGCCGGATTCTCCCCGGGCGATAGAGCATCTCAGTCTTATTCTTGCTGCCCGCCATGGAAGCCTTGCGGCCGCACGCCGTTTAAAAACAAAAACTAAAAAAGCTTTTGATAAAATTTCGACCCGTTTTACTGGAGATAAGCTTATTGAAAACGAGTACGTCGTCCCCTACACGACATCCAGCACTTATTCTGAAACCGAAATCAGTAACAAAGGCGCAATCCTTCTGGCTCTTTCCAAGCGAGGTATCGCCACAGCGGACTTTTGCCTGCTCACAGCTTCAGCCTACTCGCTGCCGCCAGAAGAGCGGGAACCTCTGGTCAGAGCCATTGTCCGGAATCTCGAGATCCTGAGTGGACGAAAACTCGAAGACCCTGAAAATCCATTACTCATTGCCATGCGCTCCGCTTTGCCTGAATACCTGCCGGGATTTATGCCCACCTACCTTAACGTCGGATTTGTTCCAGATATGCTTCCCGGGCTTCAACAAAGATACGGTAAGGCCGGTGCGGCCCGAATCCGTTTCAACAACCGCAAGACCATTCTGGAAAATCTTGATCGAGAGGCTTTCCATCCTTTTGATATTCAGGGAAAAGCCCTTCTCTCCATCCAGCAAAACACTGAATTGGCTGAACAGATGGAATCCGAGATTGCCGTCCGCAGGCCAGAGCTTCTCACAAGCGCTTGGAGTCAGCTTCTGTTTTTTCTCAAAAAGGCCTATGACTACTACCAGGATCATTTGGATGTTCTCCGCAGTTTTATGACCCGGGAATTGTACCGTCCTGCAATCATTTTCCAACGAATGGTCTGTAGCGTCATTGATAGGACCTCTTATGCTGGCGTCATATACAGCCGTCATCCCCGATTAGGCACAGGTCTTTTCCTTCAGTTCGGACGGACGATCTTCGGGGAAGACTTGATGACAGGTCGCCTTCAACCCGAGGAACGCCACTTTCAGACTCGCGAAGAAAGCCGACGGGAATTTCCCGCTGTTTATCACTGCTGGGACAGAATTTTCCAGCTTGAGAATATTTTCCAATCACCGGTAATGGTCGAATTCACCGGAGTCAAGGGAACCTTCACTATCCTGCAAGTAAACCAGGCAAAGATGTCCGGAGCAGGTATGATAACAGCCGTTATAGATATGCACAGGAGCGGCCGAATACCAGAGGAGAGAGTCCGAGAGCTCATAAAACCCTACCATGTTCGGCAGATTGAATCAGACGCCATTGACCTGAAGTCTTTTCATTCGCTCACTCCTTTTTGCCGCGGCACATCTGTGCTCCCGCGTTCTGCCGTGATTGGCCGTATCTTTTTTTCCTCAGAGAATGCTCTGAAATTACGAGAAAAGTCAAGAGATACAAATGTTATCCTGATTAAGGAAAGGTTCACACCTATGGATGCCATTGAAATGCAAGAATTTGACGGAATCTGCAGCTTGAGTCCTCTTGCTATCCACGTAGTCTCATCAGCCCAAAGCCTAGGCATTCCCGCTCTGATTAACCTCGAAGAATACGGTGTGAGCATAGATCATGAAAAAGGCCTGCTTATCAACAGGGAAGGATTGGAAATTCCGGAAGGGTCATGGGTTACTCTTTCCAGTGCGTTCGGGTCGCTTTATGTGGGAAAAGCCCGGTTCGCTCCCGCACGTCTCCTCCGTTTCATGGCTGGAGAAGAAATAAAATTTTCCCCTGACGAGCGAATACGTTTCGAAAATCTGGCTAAAACCTACAGCGATTACCGTAATATACGGGAGAACGTTGACGCAGAAGATTTCGAGAGCCTTCAGGATCTCGGACATGCCGTCCGTTTCGGCAAGCTGGGAAAGAATGAACAAAAAGCATCCAAATTTGTTAACCGCTGCTTCGACCGGAAAAGCGAAATCATTGTGCATCGGCTTTTTGATTCAACTCTGGGTACTCATTTCCTCAACCAGGCAGCATTTGCCTGTCTTTCAGCAGACCGGAAGGCACGGCTTCTCAAGGGGGCCTTGCGTATCTGCGCGGAAAAAAGTATCTCCGGTTACAACGCCGGGGCCTTTGTGATCGGCAGCCTTATCCCCAATGATGCAGATGTTTCTTTTTGGAAAAAATTCACTCCCGGCGAGATCGCACGCCTTCTTAACGAATGGGTGCTCCACCAAAAATACCTTAACATCCTTAATGATGTTGGTGAAAAGAAAATCAGTCGTGCCAGGTCTTTAATCCAGTCAAACAGTCTCGGAGCACTTTGGGTACATAAAGGATTGCTCTCGGGCTTTATGACTCTCAAGCTTTCCGGAGCTCCATGGGATGAAATCAGCCGGAATATCCTTCCTTCTTTTGACTCACAGACACAGGAGGTTATAGATCTTTTGGGCCAACCTTATTCCACATTTTATGACTTCGACAATCCCTTTAGCCTTTCGCAGTTGAAGAAATTATGCGACGCAGCAAACCTCCCTGTTCCCAGGCCCGAAGACATTTAAGCAGGGATAGACAAAACAATGAAGATCATTGTCATTTATTGTTTTTTCGTTTTAGTTCCCCCTATAATTTATCTATGAACCAAGGAGAAGTGCCTCTAGCTATTTCTTGTCCTCAATGCGGTTCTTTAAATGTAGCCGAAGCAGAGAAAGAATTCAGCCGGGATTACCCTTTTTCCGTGGTCCTCATCCTCGTTTTTGTGCTGTTCGGGTTGGTTCTTTTTCTTTTTTTTCTCCTCCAGCTTCACCCGGTCATCCTCATCTTAGTTCTGGTCGCGGGAATAAGTTGGTTACTGAAGGCTCACCGGCAAAGCCCGAGAAAAAAGCAAAAAAAAGAATTCATCTGCCTTGACTGTGAGCACCGCTTCAGGGAAAAACTCGACTTTCCTGGTAAATAAAGGCCGACAAGAACGGTCAAACTAAATAAATACTTTCTCAGGATGAAATTGCTGATTTTAATGATAAAAAAAAATTCAGGGGCAATTTTAAAAGTGAAATGAGTGGCCAAACTAACTTAATGGCCCAGTTATATGACTTTTTTTTAGAACCATTCTTGATGAATTGTAAAAAAAGAGTAGCCCACGTGCTTCATCAATATAAACTAGCCCCGGCCATCGACATTTGTTGTGGCACAGGAACTCAGGTCAAATTTTTGCAAGCTTTAGGAATCCCTAGTTTCGGTCTCGACCTGGACAAGGGGATGATTCACCACGCCTCAAAGAAAAGCAAAATCCAAAGTTTTTTAGTGGCAGATGCCTGCCATCTCCCCCTTAGAGATTCATCATTCGGGGCAGCCATTCTCTCCTTTGCCCTCCACGAAAAGCCGGAGGAAGAAAGAAAAATCGTCATTAATGAAGCATTAAGAATCCTCCGTCCCGAGGGGATTATTTTAATCTTGGACTTTGAAAACCCCTGGGATAAACCTTCCCGTTGGGGTGCTTTTCTCCGCCAGGCTATCGAAAGGTTAGCGGGCAAGAACCACTACCGCTTGAGCCAGGAATTTTTAAGAAAAGGCGGTCTTTCTGCTTTCTTAAAACGTGTTAACCTTGGGGAAAGTGAACGCCACTATTTCCCCTTGGCGGCCACGATTTTAATTGTGGCCCGCCAGACTAGCCAGCCATAACTTAAATAGTTGGTTCTCTTCCCTATTCCCAATTAGGCATTCTGAACTTTCATTTGAAAAAGCGGGCTTAAATCAATAGCTGACCATCCATAATTATTATTCTTGTAATTGCCAACGATAGATAGTTTATAAACTTCTTTAGTTAAATCAAGGAAAGAACTCACGATGAATAGCGGCAACAACCTGACGCAGATATTCTCTCTTCACCAAAAAATAGCAGGCTACTTCTGATGCCCCAGCAGAGACCAACTCAACACTGACTCCTACTTGGGAAATCGCGGAAAAAACACGCGCAAAAATTCCTTTTTCCACCCGAAGCCCTTCGCCTACTACACCCACTAGAGCCATTTTGTTATCACACCTAAGGTGGGAGATTATTCGGGGTTTAAGCTTGGCCAAGGCTAAATAAGCTCTCGATAAATCTTGTTGATGAAGAATAAAGTTTAGACAAGTTTGGGAAGTAAGGATAGAGTAAATGTTAACTTTCTCCGTGGCGAGAATCTCCCCAATCTCGGCGATGACTCCAGGCTTGTAGCCAACCCCTGGGCCTTCAAGAAGAAGAAGGCCAATTTCTTGATTACAAGCCACACTTTTGATGCCCTCCCTCTTGCCTTTCGAATTGATAAAGATAATCGTTCCCGGCGGATAACCGCTGGTAAAGGAAAGATGAACATCTTTTATTTCATTGATATAAGAAGAAACTTCAGCCTTTTCTGCCAAGATTTTTCTGATAGCTTCGGCCAATAAGTCGGTTATCCCCTTTAAGGCGGAAACTACAACTACTCTTTTCCCTTGTGTTTGAAGAATTATATTCAGAACTAAATCCATAGAGTTAGCATCTTGGAAACACCCTCCACCAAATTTAATTATTTTGAGCATCTTTTTTCTTTCTAGTTAGATTTGCTTTTGCTTTCCCCGAGAAATTTTATTTAATGATAAAGCTAACTCAGCATTAAGAATGGAAGCTCCGGCTGCCCCACGGCTGAGATTATTGACTAAAAGAAAAAACAACAAAAATTTCCCCTTTTTTCTCACCCTCCCGATAGCCACCGCCATTCCCGCTGCCAGTGAACCAATGCCTGCTTCTCGATCAAAGCGGGGTTGGGGTCGATCCTGTTCACTTCTGACAGAAATAGGAAAACGAGGAGCCAGGGGCAAACCCAGCTCTTGGGGCAAACCAGAAAACGATCGTAACCTCTCGACAACCCATTCTATTTCGAAAGGCCGTGCTAACTCAACAGCTACACTCAAGAGGTGGCCATTTCTTACCGGGACTCGAGCACAATTAACAAGAAAATTCATTTCAGCAGGAAAAAATTGTGTGTTGTGCCACTGGCCGAAAATTTTCTTTGTTTCCCTTTCAATTTTTTCTTCTTCGCTCTTGATAAAGGGCAGGATGTTATCGGCAATAGATAGAGCCGAAACACCCCTTAGACCAGCCCCCGTTAGCGCCTGAAAAGTGGTTAAGGTTACAGCTTTAACTCCCCAATCAACAAGGGGTTTACTCCTGCATAACCCTCGACATCATTCAACCAAACTTTACTCATCTTAATCGGTGGATCAGAATGGCCAAAATTAACCCAAACTCCCGATGAGCACATGGCTCCAAAAGTTCCGGTGGTGACCACATTAACTTCTTGGGCCGCTTTTTCAGGCCCGAGAGATTTAACAATTTCCGTCATTTCCTCCGCCGTAACCACCACCGCTTCTCCTTTTTTAATCTTAGTATTAATTAAAGAAATAGTTTTCATCTCTTGCTGACCTCCAAACAGAATTTAAGGATAATAAAAAAAACAGGGAGATAGTTAAGGAAGGATCCCGAACCCAGGGACCTTAATATTTAGTCCCTGTGCTCGGGCTAGACATTATCATGCTTTTTGAAGCTATATAAGAAATAATCTCTTTCATTTGAAAGAAAATGGTAAGAATTTAGACGAAAATGTCAAGAAAAAATTTCTAATTGAGGTTTCTTTTTTGGCGGCTTTTATTTTTAACTTCTAGTTGTCTTCTTAACTTTTTATGTAGCACTTAAATTTACCCGAAAAGGAAGAACGAAGAAAAGGATGTTATCTATCTTTGAGGATTTTCCACTTCCTTCATCATCTTCATTTCTTCTCCTTCTTCATCGCTTGAACTTCATTAACCACCACTTCGACCAGCCGGCTTTCTTCGTCTGTAAATTTAGTTTTTATTTCTTCCAGGCTCAATCCTTGGTCAATAAGCCTAATTATTTTTTTCTGGAAACTCTGCATTGCCTTGATATGCTCTTCTATCGTTTGACGATCGACAGGTTGAGCATGGCCACTACAAAAAAGCTGGGCTTCTAGAGTATCTAACATTCGACGTAGCGTCTTAACATGTTCAAAAGAATTTCCTCCTTTATAGGCATGAATCAACTGTGGGCGGCCGATAAAAATTTGGTCACCAAGAAAAGCAATTTTTTCTTCGGGAAAATAAACAACCGTGTCTCCAGTGGTATGGCCCACTCCAAAATACCATAACTCCACCTCTTGAGAACCTAAGTAGATAGTCATCTTTTGCTGGTAAGTTAAAGAAGGCACGAAAGGAGCCAGTTCTGGCTTAGTCCATTCTGAAGGCTGGCCATCCCGGCGAGGGTGAAAGAACTCTCGACGACAATTTTCATGGGCCACAATAAGAACACTAGGCGGGAAAAAGCGATTTCCAGCCACATGGTCACCATCACTATGGGTATTGACCAAATACTTAATGGGCTTGGTAGTAATTTTTTTTATCTCAGCTAGAGTTTGTTCAACCGACTCTTTAGTCATTTTGGCATCAATAACCAAGACTCCATCATCACCCACATAAAATCCTCCATTTGCTCCTCGGCCACCTAAAATTTGATAAAGCCGCGGGGAAAGTTTCTCCATCCGAACTGGTTCTACTTTTCTTGGTTGAGCAGCCACTAAAAAAGCCATTCCTCCAAAAACAAAGATAAGTATAAGCAAGAGAATTTTAATTACCCGGTTTCGGCTCATGAATTCCCTCCTTTTCCTTCCTTTTTCGCTTAATTTATAACTACTTGCAATTAATATTAATTCCACTTTTACATTTATTCTTAATAAATATTTATTTTTAAAACTCCACCAAACCTTTCCTCAATTCACAATTTAAGTTGATGGCTATGCTTCTTCTCTCTCGATAATGCAGAATTTATCACAAATTAATCTGAAAAGACAAGGGAAGAGGGGCTCTATGACGAAAAATATTTTATTATTACTCTATGTCTTATTAGTTAAATTCTTTTATTTTTAAATTTTTCCTTGATCAATAATAAGTTTAAATTGAAAAAGCTAAAATCCTAAATCACACGTGGTCACATATCTGAGAAAGCTGGTCAAGAAGTTTTATTCTTTGTTCTTTCGATGAAATAATTTTATAATTTCGTAAGTTAATGTTTAAGGAGGAACACGTCATGGAAAAATTTAAAGCGCTTTTTCTGGCTCATGCCCCGGATGCCGACAAAAACCAGCATAAAGCTCTCATTGAAACCGGTCTCTACCAACTCTTTGTCCAAGTTGTCCGCACCCAAGAAGAGGCAGTCCAAGTGGCCCGCGAGCTGGCTGCTAACGAAGGTGTCCATTCCATCCTGCTTTGTCCCGGGTTTACCCATCGCGATGTCGCCGAAATCCAGGAAGCTGTGCAAGGTCAAGCAGGAGTGTGTGTAGCCCGAAGTGATGGACCTAGCTCAGGTATGATCCGTCAAGTAATGGAAAAAGTGGGCTGGTTTAAAAAAAATTAAATTCTTAGCAATTCGCCAGCCTGAGGGGAGCCTTCCCAAGGCCTCTAATTGATATCCGGGGGGAAGCAAATCACGTTTTGTTGATTTTACCTAAATTAAAACTCGCATCTTTGACCATGAGTTGGGCAGTCAAAATTGCCCCAGCTCTTTTTCTCCTCGGAAGTCCTGAGGAATCAAATAAATTCCTTGGCGAAAAAGTTCCTGGAGAGTTCCTTTCAAACCTTCTGTAGCCACAAACTTCTCAATATTTCCTAATTCACAACCGATGTGTTTAAAGAGCTTCAAAAACGCTTTTCTCTATTTCACCTCAAAAAAAGAAGATAATTAAAATAAAAAGAGACAACCTTTTGGTGAATTTCTGCGTTTTTATAAAAGAGCCCTTAGTTAAAAGCTAATAAACAATCATTTAGTTATTTAATCAGAAAGGAAAATTTTTATTGGTTCAAAGTCAAGTTACCAAAAACAACAACAAGAACATGAGACCCTCCTTTAAAGATAGTTTCGTTTTATCATTTACCCCGGAGTTAACTGAAAGGAGTTAAAGATGACCAGCATTTTCCGGAAAAACTTTTACTTCCAGTTAGCCTTAATCCTTTTCTTCTTGGCAATGAGCGCTTTCGAAATAAGAGCCGCTTTAATTTCCCCCTCTCCTCAAAAGGAGAAAGTCATTCAGGCCACGCGAGTCAGATCTCCCCTAACTATTGACGGCCAGCTAACTGAAGAAGTTTGGCAACAAAGGGGAGTCGATGATTTCACCCAATCTGACCCGGTAGATGGCGGCGAGCCATCCGAGAGGACTGAAGTTTGGATTGCCTATGATGATGAGGCCCTTTATGTGGCCGCCCGACTTTATGATTCCTCCCCCCAAGAAATCACCGCCCGCCTGGGGCGAAGAGATGATTTCGTTGAATCAGATTGGTTTATCTTGGCCGTGGATCCCTATTTTGATCGTCGTTCCGGGTACATGTTCGCCGTCAATCCCGCTGGTTCTATTTGTGATTGGACTCTATACAATGACGTCAACCGCGATTCTACTTGGGATGGCGTCTGGGAATGGGCCACTAACATCGACGACCAAGGATGGAGTGTGGAAATAAAAATTCCTTTTGACCAACTTCGTTTCCCATCCCAAGAACACTACGTTTGGGGCGTCAATTTCGAACGCCGAATCCAACGCAAACACGAAAGGAACACCTTTGTCTGGGTTCCCAAAGATGATGTTGGCTATGTCTCTCGGTTTGCTCAACTGGAAGGAATCTCGGGAATTAAAACTGGATATCACCTGGAAGTTTGGCCCTATTCTGTTGGTCAAGCACACTTCTCTCCCGAAGAACCAGGAAACCCGTTTCAAACGGGCCAGCAATACTTGGGAAATATTGGCCTGGATCTCAAGTTGGGATTAAAAAGCAACTTAACTTTAGATGCCACCATCAATCCCGATTTTGGCCAGGTTGAAGTTGACCCGGCAGTAATCAATCTTTCGGCTTTTGAAACCTATTATCGGGAAAAAAGACCATTCTTTATCGAAGGCAACAATATTTTTAGTGAATTCGGTCGAGGCGGGGTGGCCCATAACGCTAATATCAATTGGCCCAGCCCGACATTCTTTTATAGCCGAAGAATTGGCCGCTCCCCCCAGGGAGATGTAACCCAGGAAGGCTATGTCAAAAGCCCCGATCGAAGCACCATTCTCGGTGCTTTTAAGCTTTCCGGCAAGATGGCCGGCAATTGGAACATGAGTTTAATCAGCGCCCTCACCGCGCGCGAATATGCTCAAATTGACCAATCAGGCCAGCGAATCCAGGAAGAAGTTGAGCCATTAACCTATTATGGAGTGTTTCGTTCCTTGAAAGAATTTAACCAGGGCCACCGCGGGGTGGGCATTCTAGCCACTAGCGTCGTCCGCGATTTGCGCTCGCAATCATTGAGCACTTTCCTTGCCGATAAAGCTTTTGCCTTGGCACTGGATGGCTGGACTTTTCTTGACCAAGAACGCAACTGGGTGCTGAGTGGGTGGCTTGGAGGAACCTATCTTCATGGCTCACCGGACGCCATTTACCAGATTCAACAATCCTCACTTCATTACTTCCAACGCCCCGATGCCTCTCATCTCCAACTAAAAGAAAACGCCACCTCGTTGCTAGGTTGGGGAGGACGTTTCCAAGTCAACAAGCAAAAAGGGCGAACTTGGATTAATTTTGCCTTAGGGGCTTTATCACCAGGATTTGATCCCAATGATGCGGGATTTCAGTTCGGTGGATCCGACTTGATTAATTGGAGTTGTATCCTCGGGTATTTGTGGCCCCATCCAACGAAAATTACCCGCGAAGCCATAGTGGCAATCGGTCCTTTTCAATCCTACGATTTTGGAGGCAACAAGATTTGGGAGGGTTTTTTAGCCTTAGCCCAAGGGCAATTTCTTAATTATTGGAGTTTTAACTCCCTTTTGGCCTATAATCCAGATACCATTAGCAAAAATTTAACTCGCGGAGGCCCATTAGTTAAGATTCCCTATGGTTATGAAGTTGACTTGAGTTTGTCCTCAGATACCCGAAAACCAATAATCTTCTTTGCCTCCTCAAATTTCTACCGACGACCAACTATCAGGAGCTATAGCCTTTCGGAAAGCCTTGGCTTGAGATGGAAGCCAAGAAGCAATTTTAGCCTCTCTATCTCTCCGAAATATTCAGAGGAAACTTCACAATATCAATGGATAAGAAAAGTTGACGACCCCTTGATGACGGATACTTTTGGAGCCAGATACGTTTTTGGTCGTCTTCACCAACAAGTCTTATCGACCGAAATCCGGCTTAATTGGATTTTCACCCCCAAATTAAGCCTCCAGGCTTATCTCCAGCCCTTTATCGCCGTGGGTGAGTACAGTCGATTTAAAGAGCTCGCCCGGCCAAAAAGCACTGAATTCACTATTTACGAGGAGAATGGTGGAGTAGTTGACTTTTCTGATGATGAGTACCGAATCGATCCAGATGGGGTGGGTCCCGCCCCGCCTTTCACCTTTTCCAACCCTGATTTTAATTATAAATCATTACGGGGAACCATGGTTCTTCGCTGGGAATATCGCCCTGGTTCCTTTCTCTATCTGGTCTGGACTCAAGACAGAAATGATTACTCTTACCCTGGAGAATTGAAACTGGGACGAGATTTAGGTGAGCTTTTCAGGGCCCCGGGAGAAAATATATTTCTCCTCAAAATAACTTACCGCTGGAGCAGGTAGTTACCGGAGAATCGTATTTAGTAAGCGAAAAGTGCGCTAGTAATAAGGGTCACAAGAAGGGGCAGCGTGGTAATTTTCACAAAATTCTACCCATCGCCTCCAATCAGATTTATCCAGCCTTAAGTCCAAGTTTAAATTAAACTAATCAGATTTTTTCTTGCTTAAATTAAGCTTGTTTTTGATTGTAGTCCACGGCCTCTTGAATATTCTTTTCTTCTTCCTCTTCTTCAATTTCCACTCCCAACAACTTAGCCAGCCCTAAATAAGTGTGCTTTAAGGCCTTTTTCTTTTCCTGGACTTCTTTTAGTCTCTCTTTCAACTTTTTGATTTCCTCTTCGATGTATTCATCTATACTGGCCAACTGCTTTTCAATTTCTTTCATTGTTTTTTGGTAAAGTTCTTGTTGCTCTTTACTTAATTCCATGGGTCTTCCTCCTGGTTTATATCTTTACCCTGGAAAGTTATGGCGATTGGTTTCCAGACTTTTACTTTAACCCCATCTTTCTCGGCCGGTTTAAAGCGCCACTGCCTGACGGCTTCTAGCGTGGCTTCATTAAGCCCAAACGATTTTTCAAACCCGCGTAAAAGACGGGTTTGTAAAACATAACCATTTTCCGAGATTAAGGCCATCACCACGACTTGGCCTTTCACTCCGAAACGTAAAGCTTGGGGCGGGTACTTGGGGCTAATTTTCTCGATAACCTGGGGGGGAACATCAACCTGATTAAGGGGAACTAAATCTCCCGTTTTTACTTTCGTTGGAGAGGAAGAAGACAAATTATTTGCCTTCTCTTGGGCTGTAGTCGAGAGAGGTGAAACTTGATTCTCAGTTAAGGGGTTTTCTTGGACCGCACCTTTGCTTTTTTTCTCCTCACTCTCCTCTTTAGCTTTGAGATTCTCGCTAAGCTCACCGGAGGTCGATAAATTACTCTTCTCCTCCATAATTAGAGGAGGAACTTCCTCAGGGATAACCAAGGGCTCAGCAGTCACTGGTTTAGTCTTCGTTTCCTTGGCTTCGACCACGCTCTGATTCTCAGAATTATCAACTGACGAATCTTTTCCAGGGGAAGAAACCGTTCTCTTTGCCCTTGGGCTTGATTGTTGGCTTTGCGATTTATTTCCGCTCAGAGACGAAAGGGCAGAGCCTTGGTCTAAACTCGGTGGAGAGAGCTCATTTTTAACTTCAGCAATTGACTGGAGCTGGTTTTCGATTTCTGTCGAGTTAGAAAAAGTACTCTTTTGATTTTTTGGCTTGCCGGACAATAAAACTAGAAAAAGACTGACTAACACTCCAACTCCAACTACTCCGAGTAATACCGGCATTGCTGATCGCCAATTCTTTTTTGGTGTTGCCGGCGCTAAAATAGAGTCAGAAAAGATATCAAATCCTTTTTGCTCCTCGCTTGATTCTTCTCCCTTTTTCACCCCAGAAGCAAAGAGACGCCGCTCTTTAATCTTTTTTATCTCTTCTTTGATCTGGAAATCAGTTTTTCTTTTCTTTTCCTTTGCCGCCGGCTCCTTGCTTGGGCTTGAATCAGCCTCACTGCTGACTTCCCCCTCCTGGCTATTTTCTAGGTTAATTACCGGCTCCTCGGCAAAGGTTTTTTCTCTTTTATCACTCTCTTTCCTTGCCTTCCTCTTGCTATTTTTCGATCCTGGCTCGACCTTTTTAATTGCTTTTTCCTCTTCACGTTTTTCAGCTAACTTGTCGTTGGCCTTTTCTTCGGTATTTCGTTTCTGTTTTTTGGTCGAGGTGCCTCCTTTTTGATCATCCCCACTAGCTTCTCCTTTTTGGTTCTCTATTTTTTCTCCACCTCCACTTGTGTCTTGGTTCTTCTGGGCCGCTAAAACCGATTCATTACAGGATGAGTGAGGCGTTTTAACCTCTTTTTGGTCTTTGGGGTGCTTCCCTTTTTTCTCTTCTGGAGGTTGCTTTTCTTTCTTTTTTTCATCCTTAGCCTCGGCCCCGGCAATTAAAGAAGCCAATTTTTGATCAAGGTCTTCATCTTCTTTCTTATCTTCATCAAAACTGGTCAACTCTTCCTCAGCCTCATTAATTGTCAGTAGCCCTGACAATTCACCTTGCAGAAGATTCTCAATATCTTCTTCTGAGCCTTTCCCTAAGCTTACTTCACCTGCTTGCTCATCTGTTTTCAGCTTTTGGAGATAATCTCTGACCAGGAGCTCTAAATCATCATTTTCTCTGGACAAGGCCATCCCTGATTCTCCCTTCTTTTCTTCCCCGGCTTCCTTAGCCTTTTTCTTCTTCGCCACCCGGATTAACTCTTCCAGATCTAGTCTAATCTTATCCAGCGAGGAGGGGAGAGTTTCAGAGCTTTTTTCCTTAGAGATCTCCGGGGATAACCTGTCCGGCGATGGAGTCGATTTCTTTTCGGGGATAGAGCTTAACTCCCTCTCATGCTCTTGGTTTTCATTATTTAAGAGCCGAGAAGCAGCCTGAAGAACCTCTTCCTTCCTAAATGGTTTATTGAAAAAAGCATAATCATCAAAATAGTTCAAGTAATCGCGTCGGCAAAGAGCTTCGGAATAAAACCCGGTCAACACTATCAAGGGAAAAGGTTTAGTAAATCTCTGGGAGGCTTTCCCTAAGAAATCAAAACCATGAAGACGAGGTAAAAATGGCTCAAGGACAACTAAATCAGGTTTTTTAGAAAAAAATAATGCGTAAGCTTCTTCTCCGTCCTTGGCTGTATAGACCTGATATCCCTGGTTTTCAAAGAGTTGGCGCAAAGTTTCTAGAGAAGAACGGTCATAGTCAACAATAAGCACTTTTCTTTTAGTTGCCATTACCTGGATAATTCTCCCTTTAAACCTACCTATACATTGAATTTTCTTGCCATAAAGGTCAATCCCCTTTTGGGGTGAATCAAGAGGTGAAATTTCCCCCTTTACTTTTTGGCTTTGTCCCCAGTTTTCTTCAAAATAAACACCCAGCGGAGGTGCATTAAATCATCATGTTACCTAATCAACAAAATTAAGCACCATAAAGTTAGCTTGATGTCGCAAACTTTATTTCTGCTTCTTTAAGTAGGCTCGCCACGTGATGGCCCATTTTTGGGGATCATCATAAGGGCTCTGATCGATGCGATGAACCACGCTTCGATGGGGAGCAGTTTTAACTTTTTCGGGGTCACGTCTTGCCTCTTCAGCGATGAACTCCAAAGCTTCCAGATACTCATCCAATTCCCGCTTGGCATAAGATTCGGTGGGCTCAATAGTGAACGGTTCGGGAACGATAAAAGGATGATGACTTGACCAAAGATGAAAGCCGAAGTCGGCCATCCGCAGAGCGATATCAAAGGTCGAAACACCTGTTTCTCGGCACAAATCTTCCCAAGTATAACGCACTTGTTCAATTCTATGTTTTCCCGCCGGGAAGGGCGATTTAGCCCCTTTAATCTTGGCTATCTTAGACAAAATATAATTGTTGTTCAGCACAGCCACTCGGGCCACTTCTTTCAATCCCTCAGCTCCCATGCTCATAATCCAGGCATAAGCTTTCAGAATAACCGAAAACGGGCCATGAAAAGAGCGAACCTTGCCAATAGTTTGCGGCAAGTCATAATTAAAATAGTATTTCTCTCCGTCATAATCAACTAGAGGCACTGGAAGATAGGGCTCCAGCTTTTTCACCACCCCTAAGGCTGCTCCAGCCGGGCCTCCACAGCCATGAGGGGTCCCAAATGTTTTGTGTAGATTGAAAAAGCAAAGGTCAAAACCCGCTTCTCTCGCTCTAGTAATTCCCAAAATTCCATTGGCATTAGCTTGGTCATAACCACACAAGCCACCAACTTCATGGACAGCTTGCGTAAATTTAGCTATCTGGGGATTAAAGATACCCGTATCCTCGGGATTGGTAATGATTAACCCTGCCGTTCGGGGAGAAAGGGCTTGGAATAAAGATTCCAGATCCGGGAGCCCTGTTTCATCGTGATAAATCGTCTTGATCTTAAACCCTTTCACTGCGGCGGCTGCCGCATCGGAGGGATGAGAGAAAATCGTAGTAATAATTTCATCGCGCTGATCGCCTTCGCCCCGCTCTTGATGATATTTCCTGATTATTGAAGCCATCGTCATAATCGCGTGCGATCCGGCACTGCACTGGAAAGTAAATCGATCCAACCCGGATATCTCTCGAAAAAATAAGTCCATTTTGTAGAAAATCTCCAAGGCTCCCTGCACCGTACTTTCATCTTGATGGGGGTGTAAAGCCAAAGCCTTTGGAGAACTAACCAAAACTTCGTTTATCTTGGGATTGTACTTCATCGTGCAGGTGCCTTGGCCGATATCAATATTTAAATCGGCCCCTAAGTTTTCTTGCGAAAGGCGGAGAAAATGCTTCAATACTCTCATTTGGGCCACTTCGGGTAAATTTGGTTTTTCCTCACGGATCATTTGCGGAGGAATAACCGCTAGGCCATCCCCAACCGTTTCCTTGATCTCGGGTTCAACTTCGGGGATTAAAATCCCTCTTTCTCCTTCTTGAGAAAGTTCAAAAATTATTTCTTCATCCCATTTAGCCTGATGAAAATTTCTTAATCGAGAAAACTTTTTTTGGTCAGCCATTTTTTCCTCCTCTAACCCACTATTTCCGAGAGGGCCTGCCGTAACTTCTTTATCTGCTCCAAAGTTATCATCTCGGTCACGCAAAAGAGAGCGCATCCGCTAAGCTCAGGAAATTCCCCGGATAGATCTTTGCCCCCAAAAATCTTTTGTCGAAGTAAAGCCTGGTTGATTTCGGCTACAGTTTTTCCAGTTTCCTTGAAATCGACAACAAATTCTTTGAAATTGGGGGCTGAGAAGCAAATTTTTACTCCCGGGATCCCGGCTAATATTTGAGCAGTAAACTGCGCTTTTTGAAGAATATGTTGACTCAATTCTTTCAATCCTTGCGGTCCGAGCAAGGAGAGAAATACCGCAGCCGCAATCCCGTAGAGGGCCGCTGCTGTACCCACAAATTCTTTGCCTTTCTCTCGCTTGTCAAATGATGTCCGACTATAGGCAACATCACCAAATCCCCATTCACCTTCAACTGCCGTCCGGGAAATCCCAAAAAGACGGGAAGGATATTCCATCACAAACTTTTCTTCATCGCGGGTAGCAATAAAGCCCCCTAAGGCTCCCCCAAAATACATATGATTGCCAAGGGGTTGAATATCGCCGCAGGCAATATCAGCTCCATATTGAGAAGGTGGTTTAAGGAGGCCTAAAGACAGGGGATCAACTCCGACCACACAAAGGGCTCCCTGGGCATGAGCCAAATCAGCTATTTCTTGGCCCCGATGGTCAATAGTGCCGAAATAGCTTGGATTCTCAAAATAAACAGCAGCAACATCGCTGGACAATTGGCTTTGAAGCTCTTCCAGAGCCAAAAGGCCTGTAGTCGGGTCATACCCACTCAGCGCTACTTCCATCACTGGTTGACAATAATTGCGGATCACGGCCAGACGATCAGGAGCGATCGGACCAGCCAGCACAACTTTGGGGCGCTTGGTAATTCGGCCAGCCATGCGAATCGCCGTACTGGCTGCCTGACTCCAGTCATAAGTAGGCACGTTGACAACGTCAAAATCAAGCAGTTCTCCCATTAAACTCTGGTACTCAAAAAGAGCTTGAAACCGGCCTTTATCTTCGTAAGGCTCTCCCGCATAAGCCGTTAAAAATTCTGAGCGGTGAACAATTTCATCGACAATAGCCGGTACATAATGATAAGCACTTCCTCCACCCAGAAAACAAGCATATTCTTCACAAGAAATATTCTTTTGGAGAAGACTCATTACATGGCGCTTTAAGTCCTGCTCAGAAAGAAAGGGTGGCGGAAGCTTCATCTCTCCTTGAAAACGAAGCTCCGGTGGGATATCCTCGTAAAGGTCATCAATGCTTTCAACCCCGATAGCGGTCAGCATTTCCCTTTGCACATGAGGAACAGAATTAGGGATATAAGGGTGGATAAAAGGTTTCTTTTTGGGCATTCTTCCCTCCTAAAAATAGCTAAAAATCACTTCGACCTTAGTTTAAAATATTTTCGAAAAGAAAAAAAATAAAAATAGGGTATAAAATAAAAAATAGGTGACAGTTTACCCATTTACCTAATTTTCCAGATTTCCAGAGACACGCTTTGACTGCCTTGAAAAGGGCAGCCCGGGGAAAAAAGCTCTCTCTAAGCCTGTTGCTAAACCTTTAGGATTGTTTGAAGTTGGGAACACCCTGCTTAAGCAAATTCTTTCTGAGTTTGCTGCAAAACCCCGGCGAACCTGCGATTTCTTTTATCATCCTATAGTGCCCCTTTTGTCCATTCGATGCCCCATTAAGTTATAATAAGTACTTTCACCTGCTATCCTTCCCCTTTCAAAAATAGGTAAAAATTCACCCTCTGCTAGTTTACAATTTAGTTCGCAATTTTATTTTGATGAAAGAGGGGATCATCGCCAACTTTTTTCAATGCAACAAAAAGAAATTGCGAGGAATATTTATTGCAATTGCCCCAAAAATTATGAAGCCTTACCTAATCACTTATTCTAATCAAAAGTAAGACCTCGGAGAATCGACCGCTACTTAAGTGAAGAATGATTTAGAATGATTCAGCCTATCATTTTCAATCGAAGTAGCGAGTGACACTAATTATTCTATTTGCCTAGAGCGCATTGCATCCGGCAGGTGATGGAAAAAAAGCTGGCAAGGATGAGAACCAAAACGACTATTTGAAAAATCCTCAATTCGGCTTAAACTTCTTCAACATGTTCTCGAACCAAAATATTTCTTTCTTCTAGATACTTAATAATCGACGAATAACAATCATCCATTTGACCGACTATTTCTAAAGGAATAACGCCAGTAGAAGGCAAAATCCCCTCTTTTAGTAAGTTCACACAGGCTGCTGTCGTATATCCTGTGGTCCGCGACATTGAAGAAAGCTTAAGAACAGGATCATATTCATCAACTAAATCATAGGTCATCTTCAACTTCTGGCCATCTCGATTCCCCACCACCTCAATTTTCATCACAGTATAATCAACGGGGCATGCCTCAGCTGACCAAACTTTGATCAGTAATTGAGTTGTTAAAGAAATAGGAATTATCTTTTCTGCTCCACACTCAACTTCGGTCTGCTCGAAAAAGCCAATATCCTGGAGAAATTTTATCTTTTTTTGGTGTCCTGGATAGCGGAGGGTCTTCTCCTCCAAATTGGGAATGTCCAGCGTGTAAAGAAGCGTTCGCAAACCATCAGTCAGAAAAGCTTCTAAAGTTCCAATCTGGGGAAAATCCAGATATTCAAGCTCAGACAAGGCTGGTTTGACTATTATTTTCTGATCCTGTTTTATCCGGGCTGGGCGAATATACTCTTCAACAATATCTTCCGGTGAAAAGAAAGAAGCAAATTCCCATGGTAATCGCCTCTCTTTTGGCAGGCCTCCCACATAAATTTTAACTTTTTCCACTGCAGTTAAAGTGTGATAAGCATGGCCCACCAGTAAATTGCTTAGCCCCGGCGCAACTCCACAATCAACCATTACTTGAAGAGATTTGTCTTTTGCTAAGTCATCTAATTGGAGAGGATCTTCGGGAAAAAAAGATACATCAACTAGATTTAAACCCGCCTCGATAGCGCAGGACATTAATCTAAAGCCCAGCCTGCCCGGCAAAGCGTTAACAACTAAATCTTGCCCTTGAAGCAACTCAAATATGGATTCTTTTTCGGAAACATCAGCCACCATCGAGTTGACATTAAGGTTCCCCGGAAGGCTAGCCACAGCCTTCTCGCTTTTATCAACAATTGTTAAGTCAAGCCCTGATTGAGCAGAAAGATCTATACAAACTGTCTGCCCTATCCGACCAGCCCCAAAGATAATAATATTCATAGTTAAACTCCTTTAAAATTCTTTTTTTTGATTAAGAGAATTTGGGTAGGATGTTAAATAATAAAAAGATTAAAATTACAAACCACTAAATCGAGCGATGAATAAAACTAATTGAAGCCAAAGCAACCTGTAATTTTTAATCATTAATCTTGAATTTTAATTTTCTTCTTAATGTCCATTTATTTCTTTTACCTTAATCAGGAAGACTCATCAGGATAAGTTTTCTAATAATTACCAAAGTTAGCCTCTATATCTAATATTCACTGGCCACCTGTAATTTATTAAATAAATTAATTACTAGCCCACACTTTTAATAATACTTAACCGGGGACATTTTTGCAAACCTGGGAGGAGTTGAATAGACAATTGACGAATGAAAGCAATAACCACCTAGGAGAAGTGGCCAAAAATTTAGAAAGCTGAATAAACTAAAAAAACTGGATAAAATCCTGGAAACTAAGAATTGGATTTTTAATTTTTCCAGTAAAAACTTGTGGAGCTGATTAAAAACACCCTTTCCCCACTTAATTTTGTCTTTTAGCCTTCCAATCTTTCAAAAAATATAAAAATAGGATCCTTAAAGTCGAGCAAAAAATCCAAGAAAACAACCAAAAAATTCCCAGTAATTTTTTCCAATTAATCTGACTAAAATTTACTAACTAATTCTAATAAATCCCGAAGAAGAAAGCTCAAAATGAACCATTTAGAGGTAATATGCGTTTTAATAATAAAAAGATAAGGAGGCCCAGATGAAAAGTAGAATTATGCTCGCCGTGATGCTCTTACTGGCCGCACCGTTTCTTTTTGGCCTGGAGAAAAAAGAGCATCTATCTTTGGATGCTCAAGGAATTAAACACCTGGAAATCGACGCGGGGGCTGGCTTCCTCAAGGTTGTAGGAATTAATGACCTAACCAACATTGAAGTTGAAGCAGAAATTATCGTCCGCGGAATGAGAGAGGCCAAAGCGGAGAAATTTATTAAGGACAAACTCGAATTACGTTTGGAAAGATTTGACCACCGAGCCCGTCTAGTAGGAAAATTCAAGTCTTACTTTTCCCTTTTTAGCTGGGGAGAACGTCTCTGTAATCTTACTGTTCGTGTCCCCAAAACAATAGATCTCTCAATTGATGATGGATCAGGTTCAATTAGCCTCAACCAAATCGAGGGAAAGTTAAAAATAGATGACGGGTCTGGTTCGATAAAAATAGAAGACATAAATGGCGATCTCGAAATAGACGATGGATCGGGGGGCATTGAAGCAGCCGCCATAAAAGGTTCAGTCTTTATCGACGATGGTTCAGGTGAAATTCGCCTTCAAAACATTGAGGGAGATGTCCGTATTGACGATGGCTCAGGCGACATTAATGTGGACAACATCAATGGGAATGTGACTCTGAGCGATAATTCGGGCTCCATCTGGGTGGATACTGTCTCAAAAGATGTCATTATCCAAGATGATGGTTCAGGCGACGTTAAAATTTCCAATGTAAAAGGGCGAGTGATTAAGTAACTCAGCTCCGCACGGCAAAGTTGAAAGGGAAAAAACTGGTAAAAAACTGGTAAAAAACTGGGTAGCAAAACTGGGGACGCAATACATATTTACCTGTTTTTTTTAGCTTTACGGAAAAACTGGGGACATCTCATCTATTTATATTACTTATTATCTATTTAATTACTTGGCGTTGTTCCCAAGTGACGGGAAACAAAATCGAAATAAAGGATTTTAATTTTCTTGATTAGGGATAAAATAGAAGCCCAAAAAGAAAATCTGGCAACTCAAGATTTATTACCAAATTTTTATAAACTCTTGCCCGTTCTAATTTGCTTAACTTAGTCAGAAACTTGAGGAAAGCAAAAATACATAATATTCAGTTCAACTCACTTTATTCAACGCAACTCACTTTACTTAAAAATTAGTCAGAAACTCCGTTTGAAGTAAGCCAACAAAGCTTCTGAAACAGCGGTTTACCTATCTTAAATTAGTCAGAACAAGCATTTCCAAAACCTTGATGGCCCTGACTGGGATAAAGAGTTTAAAAATAAATAAAAGGATGCCTGGCAGCGTAAGGATAATTTTGTGAGTTTCTCCTCTTCTCCAAGGCTCATCTCTTATATTATTTAATTATTTATGTTATCTCTTATATAATTTATATTATTAGTTCTAACTCTACTCTCAGGTAATTCCCTCTTTTTTTTCATCACGGTTTTGGAAATGCATGCATTGCCAGAAATATCTTGCTTAGTCAGAAATATATTAGATTAAACGCCCGGTAAATGATATTCTTAAGATTAAACTCAAAGTAAATAAATTAAATGATATTCTTAGACAAGGTCATAATCCTTTTGAGGAGACAGCTATGGATTTAGCAATCAAAGAAAAATTCATGAAACTCTGGAAAAAGTATTTTAATAATGCCGAGCTTCCTCTTATCTTTTACTACAGTGACACCGGAGAAGAAGCGAAAATAGTTAAACCTGGCTCGCTATCAAGGTGTTTGGTTGGTACCCTGGAAGAAGTCAGAGACGGGCGCTCACTAAGCTTTAACTCTGACTCAATAGGATGCCCAGGTGGCAAAAGGTATGCCGGCTTTGCTGAAAAAATAAGGCCTGACTTTGAGTACTTTCTCTCTTGCGGAATCCCCAACAAGGTAGAAGGGGAACGCTACAAAAAATCTCCGGAGTTAGTCAGAGAAATCGTCAAAAATTGGCCTGCTTTTAAAGCTCCTAAAGCATTCATAGTATTTAAAAGATGGGACAAGCTGACAGGAGAAGATAATCCAGAAGTAGTCATTTTTTTCGCCAAGCCTGACGTGTTAGCTGGCCTTTTCACTCTGGCCAATTTTGATGAATCCCATCCAGAGGGAGTATTCACTCCAATGGGCTCAGGTTGTTCTTCCATCATAACTTACCCTTACCTTGAGAAAGATTTGCCGCATCCCCGAGGTGTTATCGGGATGTTCGACCCTTCAGCCCGCCCATATGTGCCTATGAATATGCTTACTTTCTCTGTTCCCATGAAAAAATTGGTAACAATGATGGATAACATGGAAGAAAGCTTCCTCATTACCAACACCTGGAAGGTACTTCAGAGAAGAATAGATTAAGAAGCAAAATAATCTAAATAATTAACTACCCTGAACTACTCATAAATTGAAAAAGGCCGGAAAAATTGATTTAAGAACAGCCAAAAACCTTAGTCTATCACTTAGGCCCATCTTCTGTGGTTGTTCCTCTTTTCCTTTCTTTTTATTTTAACGTATTTTATATCAATAAATTATTAAGTGAAGCAGCTTTTTTTTTGGATTATTCAGGTTATTAATTATTCAGGTTAAATCACTCGTGTCCCAAAGATATTTCTGCATTTTGGGTAATTTATTGAATTCAATTAAATCACAATGAAATATATCATAATCGATTTGAAACAAAATTCCATTTTTTTATCGTGTAACTTCAACAATATCAACACAAATTTTTCCGTTTAATAAACGTTG
>Ga0209834_10000216_pt1 | contig 35288 bp, 35 predicted proteins | sample Mar14236cmmetaG_FD_184134 | JGI IMG/M metagenome (GOLD analysis project Ga0209834, IMG submission 184134) | Marine hydrothermal vent microbial communities from Guaymas Basin, Gulf of California to study Microbial Dark Matter (Phase II) - Marker... ... | reverse complement strand
TCTTTGTAAAAATCCATAAAGGTTAGCCCAGCTTTGGGCACAATCCCGTAAGCCCATGCAATGGTATCAATTATCTTAAGGACAATGTAAACAGCAAGAAGGCTTCCTGAAATTTTTGCTAGTGTCTGGAAGGCCTTGTCAGGAACCAGTCTCTTTCTCGTGATTTTCTCTGCAAGCTTTGTACAAAGGATTGTAAACGATGGGCCGGCCGCAATTGCAGAAAGGATAAACAGAAAAAAGGTCCAGGGCCAAATATAGAATCCGCCTCTGGCTGCAAAGGGCCTCGCGTACATAACGCCGAACATTCCTCCCAAGGAACCCTGGTGGAAGAAGGAGAGGAATGTTCCTGTTGCAGCAAACACAGCCATGATCTCATGAAGGTTGTTTCCAAATAACCTTAGCTCTCGGATTTCTTCTATTTTTCTATTTTCTAGGATTATGGGAATATACTCTATCAGAAGCACTCCAAGGTAAGTAGTAATGCAAAAGGACACCTCTGTGAGCATTGAATGGACATTTGCGTGCCAAAAGATAAACCAACCCCTGAGTGGTTGCCCTATATCGATACCGAGCATCGCAACCGCGCCAGAGTAACAAATAAATCCGATAATCACGGCGGAATTAATGATATCCTTGAGTTCCTTTTTACCAATAATATAGGTAAGAAATCCGGTAAAGAAGGCACCAGCACCCAAAGCGATCACGCCCAAATCAAATACGATCCAAAGGGCAAAGGCAAAATAGTTGGTCATATTTGTTTGATTAAGGCCCTTGTACAAGCAGAGGAAAGCTGAAACGAGTCCCCAAGCAAGCAGACCTAGCCAGGGCAATGTCCAAAGAAAAAACCTCCCTGGAGAGCACCTTGTCACCCCTTTTGGAATCAATGCTGAATCCATTCCTTGCCTCCTAGTAAGCTCCAGCCTAATAACTAGCCGGTCTTAGTCTTAATCACTGGTTGCAATTCCTCGGGCCGGTAATTATCGGCCAACTTTCTTACCCATTCCTTGCTGGACAAATAATAGACCTTTGGCTCTGTTCCCAACCTTTCCAACAGCCTAAAAGCCCTGGGGCTCTTGGCTAGTTTGCTAACCTTGTGGTTGGGGTTGTTCAAATCCCCAAACGTTATCGCCTGAGCGGGACAGGCCTCTGCGCAAGCGGTTATGTACTCGCCCTCTTCCAGTTCTCGACGTCCTTCTGCATAAGCCTTTTCCTTTGCCCTCATAAGCCGGTGATGGCAAAAAGTGCATTTTTCCACCACACCTCTCATCCTTGGAGAAACCTCTGGGGAAAGATATTTATCAAGGCCTTTTCCCTTTGGGAAGTATGCGTCATACCAATTGAAATTCCTTGCGTGGTAAGGGCAGGCCGCCATGCAGTACCGGCACCCTATGCAGCGTGTGTAAATCTGACTGACTATCCCGGTATTAGGATCCATCCGTGTTGCCGTGGCCGGACAAACCGACACACACGGGGTGTGGTGTTCACAATGCATACATGGACGAGGGAAATAACTGACCTCTGTATGGGGAAAAGGCTTACCATTGGTGATCTTGTAAAGCAGCATCCAAGCGATATTCCTCTGTTTGTCAGACTCATCAGGTAACACTGTGACATTGTTTTCGGCTGCACAGGCAATCATGCAGGTTCCGCACCCTGTACACTTGTCCAGATCAATTGTCATACCGTAGCGGGGGCCTTTTCCATGCGTTTCTTCCATGGCGTACCTCTTTAATGTGTAATAAACTTATCCTACTAGCCTAAACCTAAACTGTTTTCTTTATCCTTGCGGGTGTTGTCCACCAAAGGGGAAGACCACTTAGGGCATCTTTGGCCGTGGTGACCAAGTGATTGGGGTTTACGCCCTTGTGCTTTAGGAATTCATCATAAGCAATGTGGCCAAATCCGCGTGGCACAAAAACATAGCCAGGCATGGCTCCTTCGAACAGCGTCACCCTCAAGGCAGCTTTTCCCGAAGGGGTCTCGATTACGATTTTTTCACCATCCTCCAGGCCATATTGTTTGGCCGTTCGAGGGTTTATTTCTGCAAATGAATCTTTCTTTCGCAATTCATTATCAAACCACGTCTTGGTCAAAAAGGGTGGGCTTGGTATCCAGCTATCAGAAAGATTTATCATTTCGTAAAGAACCATCACTAGGGGGTACGTAGAATTTTTTCCAGGCAAAACTGGCGGCTCTTGATGGGGTAGAAAAACCTCATCTCTTGAGGCCCGTATTGCCATAATGTCAACGGTTTGTCCCGGTTTGTCCGTAGTCTGAGAAAGCTCATCAATGGCGAGCTGAATTTGAGTGCTATAAAATTCAAATTTGTAATTGGGGGTCTTGAAGATCTTTCCCCAGTTCTTAAAAGAGTGGATAGGCCTGTACCACATCCCTGAGGACTTGATAGCGTCCCACATCTCGTCAAAATTGGTATACTCGGGCTTAGGTGAACGCCCTTTCTTCATTTGTTCCCAAGGAGGTGCCTGATCCTCATAGGATACCAACCCTCGGCCGCTTTCAAAAAGTCCCTTTGCCCGTACTTTTAGGGCCTCCTCGTAATTATTCCACGGGAATGCCGAGGCAACCGGCTCCTCAAGGGCCTTTGCAAGCTCCAATATCGTATCTCCTACATTCTTGGTTTTAAACACAGGACCTACCACTGGTCTGGACACACCATAAAAGGGATACTGTAAAGTTGGTGGCCACAGAATCTCCTCCATTTTCTCTAAATGAGTATGGTCAGGGAGGATCAGGTCAGCCATCAAAGCGGTCTCATCTCGAAATGGGGAAAAGCTTACAATAAAGGGGATCTTTTTGAGGGCCCTAGAAAAAAGTCCTCCATCAGGCTCAGTAAATGAGGGGTTGGCCCCGAAGACCAACAGCGTATCAACTGCAGAGCCAGAAGATCCCAAAACTGCTTTTGCAAAGTTGTATATCAGCCCCTCAGTAAATGGATATTTCTTGGTATCAGCCTCATCAATCCTTGGTTTCTTTAGGCCTGTCTCAGCAATGGGGTCAGGTTCGAACTCTGGTAGGTCCTTCAAGGGCAACGGATCGTGAACTAATACACCCCCTGGCATATTGATGTTCCCAACCAACGCATTGAGGCTGTGTATAGCCATGAATTCATAGATGCTGCCGTTGAGTAATGCCTTGCCTTTTCCGAAGATGGCGAGAGGAGCTCGGGCCTTGGCAAAATTCCGTGCCAGTGTTTCTATGGTCCTGGCGTCAACGCCCGTGAGATCGGCTACCTGAGAGGGGGAATACTTCTTTTGAACAAGTGACTTAAACCCCAGATGCTTCTGCCCGTCAGATGATGTCCAGTCATCAAACCCAAAGGCGTAATTTTCGACAAATTCGTTACTATACAGGCCCTCTTTTATGATTACATGGGCGAGGCCTAAAGCAAAAGCTGCCTCAGTTCCAGGTCTTACAGCAACCCACTGATGGGCCTTTGAAGCCGTATTGGAAGCCCTCGAATCTATCTGAACTATTTTAACCTTTCCCTTGCGATCTTGTTCGTGCCACATTCCCCATGTATTAAGCGTCCTGCCGGGAGAACCCCAACCTTCCAATAGCCCGCATCCGAAGCTAAGGATGAAATCTGAATTTTCCAAGTCAAAACCAATGGGCCCTTCTCTGCCCTGCATTAGCACATTCAGCATCCAGTAAGTGTCCTCCACCGATGCGCATCTAATATAATTGGGGCTGCCAATGGCTCGCATCAACCTGGATATTAGTTGAGACAGAGTGGATCCCCTCCTGTTTCCATCTATCGCCACAAGTCTCTCAGGTGATCCATCCAATCTTAGCCCTTTAATCCTTGAGGCGAGAATGCCAATAGCCTCATCCCATGAGATGGGAAGGAAATCTCCCGAACCCCTTGGCCCAACTCGTTTCATCGGAGATGTAAACCTTAAGTCCTTATCGTAAACCAATTGAAGCCCGCCCATGCCTACAGGGCATATTCCACCTGGGTTTATGGGGAAGTCCGTGCGCCCCTCAATTTTCACTGCTCGTTCGTCCACTTTTCGCACCTTTATGCCGCATCCTCCCGGGCAAAGGGTGCATACTGACTTTTCGTGATTGAAGGCACCAATGGGAGGAACCGGTACCCAAGGCCAAGTTTGAGTCCAAATGGCGATATCATCGGTTAACTTCCAGGGAAGTGGAGTAACATGAAGTCCCGCTACTCCTCCTACAACTAGCTTTACAAAATCTCTCCTGGTGATTCCCATCGCATTCACCCCTTATTTGTGGCAGACAAAGCAGGCGTTATTCTCCTCGTGCCCCATCTTGCTGTGGCACTCGGCACAGTCATCCATTTTCATCCGATCCCATGTATGTTTCTTATACCCTGAGATTCGCTTTCCCCAGATATTTCTGCTGTATCCCGTGATACGGTTTGATTCATAAGGCGGCAGCTGGGCCAAATGGCCGTGGTCCCCATGACAGGTCTTGCATTCCAGTTCACCCATTTTCACATGGGCTATGTGAGGAAAATAAACGCAGTCTGGTTGTTGGTAATACGAGAGCCATGGAATTTCCTTTTCAGAGGCTACGTAGGTCTTCAAAAAGGTTTTCTCTTCCTCTGTCTCTCCGAGGGGAGAGTCTGGATCGTCGTGGCATTCGGTGCACTTTGAAAGCCTTGGTATGCCCGCAAATGTCCCGTCTTCGCGGAATTCGTGACAAAACAGGCATTTTTCTGTTTCAGTGTCTCCTTCAATTCCGTCAACCCTTTCGGGGTCCATGTGGATTGCGTGGCTAAAATTCAGCGGTTGGGGCTGCTTGGAATAAAGAACCATGGGGAAAATCACCCAACCAACAATAAGTGAACCTATAAAACCCGCGAGGAAAAACAGAATTCCTCCCACAACGGAAGTGTTCTTAGAATTGGTTTTCTTTTCCATAGGATAGGCCTCGTTCCACATAGGTTGATAAAGCAGATCCTGGCAGTTCTGCGTATTTACATAGTACGCTTTTTTTTGTCAAGGAAAATCAGGTTAAGGGCTTGAAAATCAACTGAATAAGGTAGGGCCGTCACACGGCGGAGGCCATGGGAAGAGATACACCAAACCCTTTGTTGGGCGGAAGTGTTTGGTGTATCTCATGGATCCCATAAAAGGAAAAACCGGGTGAAACATGCATGATTAAGAAAACTTTTTCATCCTCTTGCGTCTTCGTTTTGCGGCCTTGGCTTGTTTCTTCTTTCTCTGGACGCTCGGCTTGTCGTAAAAGCGCCTTTCCTTGATCTCTGAAAAAAATCCTTCTTTTGTAAGTTTCCTCTTGAGATCCTTGATGGCCTTTTCTATTTGGTTGTCCTGAACAATAACTTTCATTATTTCACCGCCTTATCATTTAAAATAAAAAAGCACCTCATGTTGGGTTTTTGAGGTGCTTTCCCTTTCCTATCCAAGCAAACGGGCCAATGCCCAGGCTGGTTTCAATCCATCACATGGGAGCAATACCCCTTTTGCTGTTAAAGGTTCGAAAGCCCTCAAAAGGCAGCACAGGTATAACTATCCGGGAGGCTGTTGAATAGCGCTCCTGGCTAGGTAAATAAATGTGCACAATTGGCAAAAAATCACCCCCTTTACTTTCGGGGTACCAGAGTTGTTTCGAGCTATCTACTATGGCCCAATATCCATTGGATGTCAATGGATTTTTTAGCTTTTAAGACACATTAACCATCATACTTGACCCCTTTGGTTTCAATAGCCCTACGGCCTCCACATGGTGCGTATTTGGGAACATGTCTACCGGTTGTATCTCCACCAATTCATAATACTCATTTAGCATGGCAAGGTCCCTAGCCATGGTAACGGGATTACAGGAAACATATACAAGGGTGTCGGCACCAAGTTCGCTAATTTGTTTGGCCGCGTCCTTGTGCATTCCTGAACGTGGGGGGTCTATTATAAGTACATCCGGGACCTCTTTCAACAAAGGGAGTTGGTCCCTTATATCACCCTGGATAAAGGACGCGTTATCAACTTTGTTTAGGTCTCGATTCTTGAGCGCGTCGGATACAGCCGCTGCGTTGAGCTCTACGCCCAAGACCCTTGCGGCCTTGGCCGCCAGATACAAGGCAATGGTGCCAGTGCCGCTGTAAAGATCCAATACCATCTCTTTGCCGGTTAGACGCGCGTAATCCGCCACTACATCGTAAAGTTTCTTAGCCCCACGAGTGTTGGTCTGGAAAAAAGAGTTTGCTGAAACCTGAAAAACGTAAGGGCCGATTTTCTCCCTTATCCACGGTTGCCCATACACCAGTTTTTCGTAATCGCCTATGGCCACCCCGGCCCTTTTTTGGCTTATGTTGTTAACTATGCTTTTGATATTTGCTACGGACTCGGTTAGCCTTGCGGCCATGGTCTTTATTGAGGGATTTTCTCCAGAGGAAACAATATTCACCATCCACTCATCAAATGCCACGGAGTGCCTGATGGTGAGATACCTCCAAAAGCCCTGGTGTGATTTGATATCATACGCAGGCAACCCGCTTTGTTTGGCTTCGTCCCGAACCGCCCGTAGTATCTGGTTAGCCGTTTTTGGCTGAAGAAGACACTGCGATATATCAAGGACCTTATTAAAGGTTCCGGGTACGTGCAGACCCAATACAAAGGTTTTTTCATCTTCACTCAAGGGCATTTCTTGGGGAAGGGCCCATCTTCTGGAAGAAAAGGAAAACTCCATCTTGTTGCGATACCCTGTGATGAGTTCGGAGGGGATGATTTGCTTGACTGCGGCATCACCAAGGCCTCCGATGTTGGCGATGGCTTCTCTAACCAGGCCTTCTTTGTATTGGAGTTGGTATGTGTATGCGATATGTTGCCACTGGCAACCTCCGCAATGGGGATAATACGGGCAAGGCGGGGAAATTCGGGCATCTGATGGCTCTAGTATTTCAAGGATACGTGCCTCAGCGTAGTCCTTTTTTTTCTTGAAGACCTTAACCCTGAGCTTGTCTCCTGGCGCACTGGCGGGGACAAAGACCACAAAGCCGTCCACAAAGCCAATCCCAGGGCCGCCAAAGGCCATCTTTTCAATTTTGAGTTGGAGAACTTGTCCTTTTTTTATGTTCATGGCCATGAGAATTTAAGGGTTTCTAGAGGATTATCCACCATAAATAAAAGAGATTTGATGAAGGTGCAAGGGGCTGGATTTCAAGGATAGCAGCTTCCGCGGATGTGGCGGGACCAGGACCGGGGCCTCCAACAAGGGAAGTGGCTGTTGATGCAAATAACCTCAATTTGGTTCTTCCGATATACATTATGGGCTTAGAGGGTACACCGACACCCACGATTTTGCTCCAGGTGTCATTGCCATTTTCTGTGAAAAGGGCTGGTGCGCCGGTCTTGTAAGATAGGGCATATAGCCTGGCCGTGCCCTGGCCCCCATCAGGGGTAAACGTTGTTACATAGTAAACCTTGTTGAATAATAAGCCTTTTTCCAAGACATTCTCCCCGGGAGCCAGCCTGATAAACCAGCCCCTATCAACATAACCATTCTTGTCCACGTCTGCTGTTTCATTGTCCAAGTCGGGAAAAAGATTCGGGTTGGTGGAACTCTCCAGATCGGTTACATCGACAAGATCAAGTTCTGTGAGGGTAATATCGTCGTGCAGATCCTTTATGGCATATATTCTATCAGAGCTGCTTGTGTCGCACGGGTCTTCGCGATTTCCTGTGCCAGTGAGAAGAAGATCGTAGCCTTTTTCGAATACCACGCTTGGGGGATAAAAGAAAGGGCGTTTGGGTGAAGGCGGTGTAGTGAATAACCGGTGGGCCTTCCACGAGAATATGTTTTCATTAGACTGGGGAAATGGCAAAGGTTCTTCTTCCGAGTCGGTAAATCTTCCAACCCGCCATATCTGCCCACCCGCGTCTCCAACATAGAGCTTGTCAATGAAACCGTTTCCGTCCTCGTCAATGGCTGCTACAGTGCTTGGAATTGAAAAATTCATTTGGGTGATTCCCGCGATACCGTTTTTAAAACGCTTCACCACAGACCCATCAATGGGATTGATGGCAAGGATTGCCTTGCCAGCAGAGTTGTCCGCACTAAATCCGGCCCCTATGAAAAACACCGGTGTCCCAACTGTGTCATCATCGGCGGTCTTTACCTTTCCGAACACAGGCTCAGACCAGGTCTCACCAAGTTCCGGCACTATGACGTCAGGGCCTGCTCCGGAGGGGAGGTTGAGAGAGGACGTGTGATCAAAGGGGCTGATCATCCACAGAAATTTGGGATCTTCGGGGTCTGTGATATCCAGTGCAAAATAGCTTGTGCCCCCCTTTCTTTCCCCACAAATCAGGATGATCCGATCTCCGTCGCTACTATCTATTATCCCATCCTCATTTACGTCTATGGTGAAGGCCTTGGGGCTGGCATCAACATAATAGGTGTGCCCTTCACCTTCTACCATATCTTTCAAACGGTGGAGTTGATCAGGGGGGATAAAGGCCCAAGCCTCCTCACCAAGGGTTGTCAGGTTTCCATTGCTAGCCGTGTAGGCGTCATGAACAGCATGAAGCATGCCGTCGTTGGCTCCAAAATAAACATAAGTTTGCGAAGTGCCGTCAGGATATGGGTAACGGACAATCAAAGGCGTGCTGTGCATTACATCACCTACTATGAAAGACCTGTTCTCGCTGATATCTCCATCTCCATCCTCGTCAAATACATCTGCACCTCTCACATATCCAATTATCTCTTGCACCGTATGTGTTGGATTGCCTAATATGGGCGCGGTGATAAGAGCATTGGATAATTTGAACTCATTGGTGGAATCAGTAAGACTCTGGGATGAGCCAAGGTATGTATATATCTTTCTGTTGGAATTGTGGACATAATTAGGCTTCGAAATATCTGCCCAGTCTTTTGTAGCCCAAAAGGGTTCAGCATCAGGTTTCAGATTACCCTCGCTGTCGAGCGCCAATTCTGCGTTGGCATCCACAATATTACCCTGGTCATCTAGGCCCAGCTTGATGACGTTTCCTTCCCAAAAATTGCCAGTCTTGGGTTTAAACAATGCCAGATACACAAAACTGCCGCTGGTGGTGCCATCGGCAGGGATTACCGGGGCCACGAAACTTATAAATGTTTCTGAATCCTGGTCAGGCGGGAAGATACAAGTATCATCCCCTATCCCGACAGAGGCCATGAAAAGCAATAAAACAATTCCTATGAGACTGATTTTCTTCATAAACTAATAGCCTACCCTGTAAAAACCTGTTTCCACACGACTATTTGCACCCGAGGGACCGTAGCCATTGCATCTCATTTTATATTTATATGCTTTAAATGATCCGACCTCAAAACCTGATCCTCTGGGCATGCGGCCGACCCCGATGTACTGCACATATCCATCAAAGGACTGAGGTGGGCCTAATGCTCCGGAAGGTGATTCGAAGTTGACAGGGCTCGAAGGATCCATATTATCAGGACCATACAAATCAGGCCTTTGCGCAACATAGTTCCTTGCCGACTCAGCAGCATAAAAGGCCATTTTGTGATTGGCGATATTCGAAGAGGCCCTGATTTCATTCATGGTCATTTTTGCCACCACAATCCCCGTGATGGTCAAAAGGGCCAATATCAAAAGGGCTATTACAAGAACCGAGCCCATGGAATTATCCATTGCCCTAATGATCCGAAGCATTTTCCGCCCCTATGAAACACGACTCCTACTTTACTTGCGTCAATTCCAGACGCCTGGTCCTTCCCCGATCATTCCATAATACTATTAGTTCTATGGTCTTGTTGCCTGGATTTGGTGAGTCAGGGGCAATATTCCAATATACGTCGAAGGAGGTACCACTTATCTCTTCTGTCAAGGCATGATCTGCATCTGTCCCCGTATCAGCCAACCCTGCCGAGCCATCACCGTCTGTGTCCTGTAAAAGGGGGGATTCCATTTCCAATGCGAGAAGCTTTTCCACCCTGTCGGAGGCCACGGTGGTGGCTATTGCGTATGTGTCGGCGTAATTATTGCCCCTTATGGCAGCCTCCTGGAGTTTGGCAATGGCAAGGAGACCCACGGTAAGGATTGAAACGGCCACAACTACCTCAAGTAGGGTGAACCCTCGATGGTTCGCAAGCAAGTTATTTCTATTTTGTAATGGCCTGTTCATTGTTATTAACCCAGGTTCAAGCCGGTACCCTGCTTAAGTGGAGGCCAAGACCCTATCTCAAGGTGAGGTTTCTGCACAGAACTTCGGTTGTCAAGAGCAACCGCCTATAGCCATCGTTTGCGGGGCCGAAGATCACGTCACCCTGCTGATTGGTATAAATCGTGGTGTCCTTGTAACCTGGAACCACCTTTGCTGTCCTGCCCAAAAGCGTGATCTGAACAGATCTTATCTTTCGCGTGTCTGAGACAGGTGTGCTCAGCGCGTTCCCGTCCTTGTCCAAGTAAACAAGGTCCAGGGCATCTATGTATTGGACCACGGGCTGGTTAGAGGCGGTGGCGGGAGTCTTTCTCCCGAGCTTTTTTATGCCCGAGGAAGTGTAAAGGGAATAGGTGATGTCTTCATTATATTCCGTTGCATCACCATTGGAATTTCTATCTTCTGTCACCCTTATGACACTAGAGTCTGCATAGAGAATGGTCGCGCCCGCAGTACCTGTTGGGTCACAACCTGCTGTGGATATATCCCTTTCCAAAAAATACAGAGCCGCGCGCATCCTGGCCTGGAGTTGGGAGAGCTCGTCCTGAGCGGCAAATGACCGTTGCTGGGATCTATAGAGGGAATAAATTCCCGCCGTGACCACACCTGCCAAAACCATCGCCAACAGCAGTTCCACCAGAGTAAAACCCGCAGTGTTTGATCTAACCTCGTTGAAGATATTGAAGTGTGTTCGGAGCAAATATGTAAACACCTTTACTGCTTGAGCACCTATTCAACCCGGATATTCCCGGAGCAAGAGACTACCACTTTTGCGACCATTCCTTTGCTATTGGTCACATAGGCAGTACCCATTCCCAGGCCACCACTGTTGCTAATGGGGATCCCACTAGCCTGAAAGGAAATGGCTGGAATGCCCTTATCATTATTTGAGAATGTCAAACCATCTCCTCCGCCATGAGAGGGATCAAACCATATGCCTGGAAAATTGTCTTTACCCCAGCTTCGCTTCACCAGGATGGTTTCACCCAGATCATATTCAAGATCACCGTCAGTGTCCAAAAAAACTACGTAGTCAAAGGTTTGGTCGTTAACAGGTTGATTGAAAGAAACGGTGCAATTTACTCCTTTTCCCATGGCAGTTGCCTTTGCCAATTGAAGGCTTCCGAACAGGTCCTGGCAGGCTGCCTTCAGGTGGTATGCGGGCAACCAATTGGAAAAGGCTGGTATAGCAATGGCCACCATAGCGCCAAGCAACAAGACCACGAACACGATCTCCATAATGGTGAATCCTGTTTCCCCCCGGAGGATTCGATTCCAGGCATGCAGGTCTCGTTCACTCATGTGCATTATCGTTAATGGTTTCTGAGGTTGGCTAGATGACCTAACAACAGGGCCATACTGAATCGCCCCATGGTCAACTCGTTAATGGATGGATTCGTATCCGTTTATATTCCAGCTAGCCAAGAGCTTACCCGCTATTAAAAGGATAACTTATCTTTGTGTCAAGAGATTTCTAGTTGTGGTGCCGCTAAGCTCAAGTTTCACCCATCTAAAGCCGATAATCTCAATGATAGAGTGTACAAGGGCGATACCCGTGTGAATCGTTTCCAAACCGCAAGGAGAAAGATATGAAAGGCAAATCCGGAGGATTTACCACCATTGAATTCATAGTTACCCTCGGAATCTCGGCGGTTATGCTTGGCCTAGCAATTCCGGCCTTTTCTGTGTGGGTTGCTGATTCCGGTTTAAAAAGGGCGGCCACAGATCTGTTTTCCACAATGCAATGGGCGAGAACTAGGGCCATAAAAGGCAATACCCAGTGGGCTGTGGTATTTGACGTTACGGCAGGGGCGCAGAAATACCTTGTGTGTTCTGACCCAGGAGGTGACGGAAATTGGAGTACCACCAGTGACAACTCAATTGAGAAGAGCATAACTCTTTCTGACTATGGCAACAACATTTCATTCGGGCACGGGGTTGCAACAGACGATATCCCAGGAAATGGCTCCCCTCCAACCGACGATGTCTCTTACACAAATGATCTGGTGGTGTTCAATTCTTCAGGCTTTGCCAATAGGGGATATGTTTATCTTCAAAATAGTAAAGGCAATACCTATGGAATAGGCACTAGGGCCACGGGAATAATTCTCTTGCGTAAATGGAACACAAATGCATCGAGGTGGGAATGAGAGCGAACAAGATCCATGGAGATAAAGGTTTCACGTTACCAGAGTTATTGGTGGCAATCGCGGTATTTGGAATCGTCATATCGGCCATTTACGCTACTTACGCATCCAGTCAGAGGTCTTATGCGAGGGTCAGCGAGATATCATATATGGTGCAAAATATTAGGGCCGGGATAGCGGTGATGGAAAAAGAAATTCGGATGGCTGGATACGATCCTACCAACAGCGCCAATGCCGGGATCACAAACGCCGGCTCTTCTTCTATTACCATTACCCAGGATTTGAACGCGGACGGAGATACTTCGGATACAGATGAAAGTGTCACATTCTCCCTCGCTGACTCAGATGGGGACGGAGATACCGATTTAGTACGGAACAATGTCTTGCTAGCCGAGAATATTGATGCATTGAATTTTGTGTATTTAGATGAAAACGGGGCTGTTACTGCGAATCTTTCTGATATCAGATCTGTACAGATTACCATAGTAGCCAGAACCGCCAAAGCAGACAAGGGATACACCGACACCCAAAGCTATGCGAATCAACAAGGTACGGTGATTCTTGTTGCACAAAACGATCATTTCCGAAGGAGGAGACTTACTTCTGAAGTACGTTGTAGGAATCTTGGGTTATGGAGGCAAGGATAGGAAAGTGGAACTCTCGAAGAATAAGGAAAACAGAGTTTATGCAAAGGACTGTAAAGGTTTTTCACTACTAGAGGCCCTGGTCGGCATTGCAATACTGAGCATTGGGATACTCGCTATTGCATCAATGCAGGCTGCGGCCAGTCGCAGTAACGTAATAGCCGATACCCGGACCAGGGCTGCCACTCTTGCCGCCGACCGCATTGAGAAGCTAGTCACCCTTTCATGGTCAGATCCCTCGCTAGCAGATGCGGATGGGGATGGACAATTGGGTCTAAGTGATACTGAGTTCGATAATGACCCCTCTACCCAGGGAGATGCGGACAATAGAGTGACTAATGGCGCATATACGATCTACTGGAATGTAGCAGACAACTTTCCCATAACTAACACCAAAACAGTAAGAGTGATAGTTACATGGCAGCTTTATGGCATACAAGGAAGCGTAAGCATGGAAAGGGTGATCCCTCGCATCATATAAGAATATGGCCAAGGTAGCTGTAGGAGGCTATGTCTTGAATAGAAAAAAGAAAAACAATCAAGAAGGCTCTGCTCTAGTCATTGCTTTGATGGTCATGGTGCTCTTGACTCTCTTAGGATTAGGGATAACTAGGACAACGGACACTGATGTTGATGTTTCTAAAAATGATACGTTCCATAGGGCAGCCTTTTACCATGCTGATAGCGGAGTCTTTACGGTACCAAAGGTAATATCCCAATTAATTGATGATGGTGCAGAAACTTCCATATCTGGAATAACCTATCTAGGTTCAACGGGAACTTTTTACAGAGAGATAATGGGCTACGATGCCCATGATACCGATAAAGACATTAGATTCAGACTGGGAGGGTACAACGTGGATGTGGATGTCAATCGTACTGGTCGAAAGAACCTGGCTGGGGGAGGCGTAGAATTTGCCAGTGGAGCTGAAGGTGTTGGTGTTGGTTCGGCAGGAGGGGTAGCTGTTTACTATGATCTGGATTCGCTCGGTGCGGGTCCCTCAGGCTCACAATCCGAAGTTCTAGCCCAGTATAGAAAAGTAATTGGTGTAGCGGGGGGACTATAAGATGAAGAGAATCTTGAAGATATTGATCACGCTAGCCATAGGCTTGGTTGCCATATGCAGTAGCAGCTTGGTGGTTTATGCCACCGAGCCTGATATGGCTGATTATACTGCCTATCCAATATTCATGGCACAGTCGGTTAAGCCTAACATACTTATTATATTAGATAATTCCGGGAGCATGAACTTCCCGGCTTATGGAACATATTACTCGGAGCTTGGGTCTGGTCAGGAAATCACAGATGCGCCTTTTGCTGGCGACTCCCATACCGCTACCATTGATATCAGGGTTTCTGACTCTGCGGATGATGCCGAGGAGTCATCAAATGGAAGTACGTATGATGATAACGACCTTGACCTTGGCGGAGTCGCATACGTAGGCGTTCGTTTCACCAATCTGTCAATCCCACAAGGAGCCACAATAACCAATGCCTATATTACATTTGAGGCGATGGAAGAAAATACTGACAACACACCTGCTACGACCCTCACTATTCGCGGCCAGGCTGCTGACGATACTTCAGCCTTCGATTTTAGCCAGGCCCACAATATCTCAAACAGGACGCTGACCATTGCATCTGTTTCGTGGTCTCCCGGTACCTGGACTGCAGACTCAACCTATCAGACCCCAGATCTGTCTTCCATTGTACAGGAACTTGTTGATCGCGATGGCTGGAACAGCGGAAACTCCATGGTTTTCATTTTCACAGGCACAGGATATAGAGAAGCAAAGGCCTATAACGAAGACCCAAACAGCGCCCCAATTCTTCATGTTGAATACACGGGCGTAAGATATTATGGCTATTTTGATCCTGACGCGCGTTATACATATAATTCCAATAGGTTCGAGAGAGATGACAATGGCGAGTGGAGCGGCAATTGGTTGAACTGGATCTGTATGAGAAGAATTGATATTGCAAGAAAGATACTGGTAGGTGGATTAGCCACTTCCAGGACAGGAGGTGGCGCTACAGACCTCATCGGGGACGATTCCAGTGGACAGCCAAGCCGCTATTGGAGAAGATATTTTGATGACTCCTCTGCACCTCATGTTACTTATTATCATGAGGCCCGTTGGTATGGCATCCGAGATGGGTATTTGTATGTGGGCAAGGGTAGCTGGCCATTTAGTGACTATATTGCCCGATACAATATTCGGGTTCACAAGGATGAAAGTGATGAGCCCTCGGAATTCCTCAATGGGAACATAGCAGGCATTCTCCAGCGCGTGCGCGATAAGGCGCGATTCGGCCTTGAATTTTATAATGACGAGGAGGGGGGGTACATCGCCTCAAGGGTAGATAGTGGGAATATTACTGACATCATAACAAGAATTGAAAATATTAAGCCTGATACTTGGACGCCATTGGCAGAATCTTTTTACGAAGGTGTGAGATACTTTCGGCAGGATAACCCCTATTATGATGGAGGGGACTTTAACAGGAACAATACCTGGGATCCTTATTATTGGAACGACATTGGAGACTTTGTTGAATGTGAAAAGAGCTTTGTGCTACTGATAACAGATGGGGAGAGCACCCAGGATCTTAACATTCCTTCTTCATTGCGTGACTATGACAGCGACGGAAATGATCCCGGTTCCTACAGCGATAATGGGACGGATTATCTGGATGATGTGGCACTCTGGGCCCACACAAACGACATGAGGGGGGATCTGGACGGGACTCAGGAAATCACTCTGTACACTGTCTTTGCCTTCGGTAGGGGATCCAATTTATTGAAGGACGCGGCGAAAAACGGCGGATTCGTGGACAAGAACGGGAACAACCAGCCTGATCTTGATGCTGAATGGGATGATGACGGAAATGGTGTACCTGACAATTATTTCGAGGCAGACAGTGGGTTTTCTCTTGAGAGGAAGATCCTAGGGGCAATCACGGATATCTTGAAAAGGGCTGCTGCCGGAACAGCAGTATCAGTTCTGGCCACAACAGGTGAAGGTGAAGGTAATGTTGTGCAGGCCTATTTCAGGCCAAGTGTAACAAGTGGGCTGGATGAGATCAACTGGATAGGGTATCTTCAGTCTCTCTGGGTCGACCCCTATGGTAACCTAAGGGAAGACACGGATCACGATAGAGCCCTAAATGTTGACAAAGACAATATAATAGTTTTTTACCAAGATGAAGAAACTGGGGATACAAAGGTTAAAAGATACCAGGTTGATGCAGACAATCCCTACCCTGATCTCGATACCTCATCATATGAGACTGTGGGTTTGGATGAGCTTGAACCCCTCTGGGAGGCTGGTGAACTTCTGGCTCAACGTGATCCCGGTGACCGAAAGATATTTACTTTCCTTGACAAGGATAAAGACCAAGAGGTGGACGAAACCACAAACGATCCATTTGATCATTCTGGCGAGGTCGTAAGCTTTGATACGTCTTCGGCTGCGGCAATAAAGCCCTACCTAGGTGTTGCAGACAATACAAAATGGAGTTACCTCGGATCAACTCATGATGAAAGGGTGCAAAACCTTATTCGGTTTATACGGGGCGAAGCTGTGTCAGGGCTTCGAAATCGCACCATTGATGGAAACGTATGGAAGCTGGGTGATATCGTTCATTCCACCCCCGTATCCATTTCAAAGCCTGTGGAGAATTTTCATATTATTTACAAGGACGAATCATATGGAGAGTTCTACAATGAGTTTAAGGATCGGGAGACAGTTGTGTACGTGGGGGCTAATGATGGCATGCTTCATGCCTTTACCTCCTGGCATTATGATCAAGCGACAAACCAATATGTCCGGCCTTCAGTGGCGTCCTCTACCGAACATATAGGCGACGAGCTATGGGCCTACATACCCCAAGCCCTCCTGCCCCACCTTAAATGGCTCGCGGATCCTGACTACACCCATGTTTACTATGTTGACCTCAAACCGAAGGTATTTGATGCAAAGATCCTCCCCGATGATGCCCATTATACGGATGCCGATGGGGATGACAACTGGGGTACCTTCATACTGTTGGGCCTTAGGATGGGAGGGAAGCATATCTGGTCGGAAGGCGACTATGATGACGGGAGCGGAACCACTGTACATGAGACAAGGCAATTTTATCCATCCTATTCCCTCATTGATGTTACGGAACCCCGAAACCCTAGGCTTTTGTGGGAACGAACTTATGCTGATCTGGGCATGAGCATGTCGATTCCGGCCATTGTAAAAGTGAAGAACAAGTGGTTTGCCGTGTTTGGTTCAGGGCCAGAAGACTATGACGGCACTAGCAGCAAGAAGGGTCATATATTTGTAGTGGACTTGAAGACAGGTGAACCATACCAAAATAGCACCAACGACTGGCTATTTGAAACTTCCGAGACCAATGCTTTTATGAATTCTCCCGTTTCTCTTGACAAAGATCTTAACTACAATGTGGACGTCATTTACTTCGGAGAAACTTACCTGCAAGGGAGCAATTGGAAAGGTAAGCTTTATAAAGTAATGGTTCCGTGGGTAAGTGGAGGAAGCTACGATGGCTCGGATCCCAACAACTATATTGATAACCCTAAGGACTCATCAAATCCGTGGATTCTTAACCCACTTTTTGATGCCACAAGGCCTATAACGTCTCCAGTTGCCCTGAGCATGGATAACTTTGACAACGTGTGGGTGTATGTAGGCTCAGGGCGATATCTCAGCGATTCCGACAAGGGTAATTCTGATCAACAATACTTGTTTGGTGTGAAAGATCCTTTTTATAACGAAAACCAAGCAACGTATTATCATAATTATTCAGCGAACTTGGAGCTTGGCATCTCAAATCTTTTCGATGCAAACCCTTACATTGTTATAGAGGGCGGGGACGTCTACGAGACAGATGGGGATTACTATGGTACCTTCAAAGATGACCTCTTGCCGACAGCTAGAACATATGATGGATGGATTAGAAGCCTGAGTCTTATTAAAGAGAGAGTGGTTACGAAGTTCGCAGTTCTTGGTGGAATAGTGTTCACTCCTTCGTTCGTGCCAAATGAAGATATTTGTGGCTTTGGTGGTGACAGCTATCTATATGGGCAGTATTATGAAACAGGAACGGCATTTTACGAGCCGGTGTTCGACAACAAGACGGCGAGTATAACAATTAACGGAAATACCCTGACAAAGGTGCTGAATGTCATAAGCTTAGGCTCAGGAAAGGCCTCTGCGGTCGGGGTGCATATAGGTATGGAGGAAGGGGCGAAGGTATTCATTCAGCAAAGTACAGGTACCATAGTTGGCACAGAATTGAAACCCGCTTTCAATGTGAAGAGTGGGCTTACATACTGGAAAGAGCAATAGCAAGAAGGGGAGAGGATAATGAAAAGGACAGCGGCAATACTATTGGTAGGTACCTGGATCGGGCTTTCAGCCTGCTGCAATCCCGTAGTAGCCGGCGAACTTGCGGGTTCTCACCCGAGCACATTCAGCGCTACGGGCACCATAATTGCCAAAGACAAGGCTGGACTGACACTAAAAAGGGGGGATTATTTCGTCGCCTCTTACATGACAAAGGTAATTATAGATGATAAGCCTTTTAGGCTGGTAAGCCTGCCTATTCCCTGTAAAGCCCGAATTGAATATACTGTAAAAAAGAAAGCCCAGAGAAAAGTGGCGACACTGATCAAGGTTCTCGAAATCCCGGATGGGGCAAAGGCTGGGTGGCCCAAGCCCATCCCGCAATAGCCTGTATAATACTGCATAGGCCTTCTGAAGTTGTTTTGATTCTTCGGATAATCTATATAATGATTACATTGGAAGCAATGGATATGGTTTTTTGTGCTTTGTTAGGAGGGAAAAGATGAAGAGGGTCTTAGCGGCGCTTTGTGTCTTATTTTTCATGCTTAGCCATTTCCATGCTAGAGCTTATTTAAGATCAAAGGGAATCGGGTGGAAGTAAATAGAGGCAAAACCACTTTCGAAGAGCTGCTCAGGGTAACCTGGGCAGGTTCAGGAAACTGAGGATGTTGACCCGCCTGAGTATTTCGGACTTTGCCATAATTAGCCATCTTGAAATAGGCCTTTATCCGGGCCTGAATATCCTTTCAGGAGAAACAGGTGCAGGCAAATCCATTATCATAAATGCGGTTAACTTGCTGCTGGGAGCACGAGCCACCACGGATCTTATTAGGGACGGGGCACAGGAGGCTCGCGTAGAGGGGCTTTTCCAAGTTCCCCCTACTTCGGAGCTATCACAAGTACTGAAAGGCATGGATATTCCCTTCGAAGGAGAACTGCTCGTAAAGCGCATCATTACCAGGACAGGGAAAAATAGGGTCACCATCAACGGATCCATGGCTACAGTTGGCGTGCTGATGAGTATTGGGCCCCAACTCCTTAGTATATCTGGCCAACATGCAAACCAGGCACTGCTCAAACCAGATAACCACCTGTTTTTGCTGGATGAGTTTGGAGATTTGGCGGGAGAAAGGGAGTCTCTAAGCCAAGAAGTTCGCCAATTTCGGTCTCTTACCAGCGAGATAGCCCTTTTGAAAGAGGAAATATCCAGGGCCCAGCAAAAACAGGAGCTGGCAAGGCTGCAGGCAGATGAGATTGCTAGGGCTGGCATCAGGGCCGGCGAAGACGAGGAGCTTGAACGAGAAAGACGACGGCTCAAGTTCGCCGAGGAATTGTTCAGGATCGCACAATCAAGCTACGCCACTCTCTATGACGAGGAGGATGCCGTCTTGCCGAGGATTTCTCGGTGTCTGAAGGACCTGGAAAAAGCTTCACGGCTGGATGACTCGCTGGGCATGGCCACAGAGGCTTTGAAGGCGGCAATCGCCGAAGTGGAGGAAGCTAGCTACACGTTGCGGGAGTATCTGGATGGCATAGAGCAGGATCCCAAGCGACTGGAACAGATTGAGGACAGGATATTCCTCCTAAACCAGCTCAAGCGAAAATATGGGCCAACGTTAGAAGATGTGCTGGCTTACAGGGAGAGCATCTCTGAGAGCGTGGATGAGGTGGATAAGAAAAAAGCGCTTTTGGCCGAGAAACAAGAAGCAATGGCCCAGGTGAAGGAAAGGATGATATCCAAGGCAGAAGCGCTGTCCCAAAGGCGGATGGAGGTTGCAAAAAATTTGGAGCGGGCAGTAGAAAAGGAACTGGGTCAACTCCAAATGAAGGGCACTGTTTTTAGAGTTAGTTTCCAAGGCCCATCTGATGACGAGATTTCCGATCCTGATTCTTTGGCCCTCCTTATCGGGGAAGAGGGATTCGATCAAATCGAGTTCATGATATCTCCTAATGTGGGCGAGTCCCTGAGGCCTCTTGCAAAAATAGCCTCAGGCGGAGAGCTCTCCAGAATTGTTCTGGCCCTTAAGTCAATCCTGGCGCGAAAGGCCTCTGTGGAAACCGTTATTTTTGATGAAGTGGATTCTGGCATAAGTGGTGCAACGGCGGAGGTGGTTGGAGAAAAGCTTTTGGAACTATCGAGAAGGCATCAGATTGTTTGTATCACCCATTTGCCGCAAATAGCATGCAAGGGGGAGGTGCATTTTTTGGTAAAGAAGCAAGTGGAAGATGGCAGGACCATGACTACAATTACTGGACTGGACAAAAAGGAAAGGGTTATGGAGATTGCCCGTCTGCTGGGAGGCAAAAAGATAACCGAGAAGGCCATTTCCCGGGCAGAAGAAATGCTCACCTAATCAATGCTAATTATCTTTTGGCCTGGCTCAAAACCTTTTCCTTCAATGGGTTCTGCGACTGAAGTATTCTTATCCACCTGGGTCACGCGAATACTGCCCACTTTTTGCCAAGACACGAGGAATTGCCTGCCATCTTTTGCCCTTACTACCTCACTTCCCCCATACACATCAAATCTATAGCCAGGTTCCACGCCTACATCAGCCCCGGCATTAATTCGGATCTGATGATCCACGGCCAAAATTTTTCCTTCCCACCGTTCCGATTCAAGGGCCTCCTTCAGGGGCTCTATGGATTTTTTCAATAATTTCGGTAGTACTTCTTGTTTTAGTTCTTCGAGAATCCAACTCTTTTCAGTAAACTCTTCCTCACCGAGATCGATGCTTGTTCCGCCACTTTCCATATTGCTCAATATTACTGTTCCGTTCTGGGGATCTACAAGATTGAATACCAGTGCCAATGAATAGTGGGAAACAGCTTTACGGAAAGGCCATATTCCCCTCAGCCTCTCTTCTTTCTCAATAGGGCTGATTATTCCTGTAAGCACCGCATTTATACCCATTTCTCTTGCCTTGGACAAGAGAGATTCGTCCGGCCTTATTCCGTATGAAAGCCCTGCCTGAGACTGTTGCGTGTAAGTTGCATCGTGGCTCTCGATAATGATCACCCTGGCCTTGATGCTCAGGGCCCTGATGAGGTCTTGGTAAAGGCTATCCGTTACTTGTTGTCCAAGACCTGCCTGATCCACAAGCGGGGTTACCATGAGCCGTTTTTTGAGGGCGGTCTTGTGCCCTCCAAACGGGTGGGCGACGAAAGAGGTAAGCCCGCACCCATATAAAAGCCATGCAGAAAGTAAAAGAAATACGGTAAAGCGGATCCTTGGTGTTTTCATTAATGTGTCTCGCCCACGGTGATTTTGATTCATTGTCCAATGGAAATGGTGTCTGATAACATTTTACCTGTCAAATAACAAGAAGGGAGTTTAAAACTTAATTTCAAAATCTTGGAATTCCCCTTTCCATTGCTCCTGGAATTGTTGGACATTGGTCACCCTCGCATGGGGTGGGCCATGGTGACACCACTCCACCAGTTTTTGTACTTGCTCCTGTGGACCTTCTGCCACCGCCTCAACATTTCCGTCTGGTAGATTTCTGACCCATCCAGTAACACCAAGGGACTTGGCCATCCTCCTGGTGGAGTCCCTAAACCAGACTCCTTGAACCCTTCCTTCGATAATGAGCCTCACTCGGATGTTACTCATGGTTACCTCCCTGTATCAGCTTCAAGAATTCTTCTTCAGTCAAGATGGAGACCCCTTTTTCTCTTGCCTTTGCCAGCTTGGACCCCGGAGATTCTCCAACCACCAAATAGTCAGTGCCAGAACTAACCGAAGAGGACACCTTGCCCCCTAGTTTTTCAATGATTTCCTTTGCCTCAGAACGAGTCATGCTGGCCAAGCTCCCCGTTAGCACAAAGGTCTTGCCAGCGATAGGTGATTCGGCCATCCTGGCAGGGGCTTGCAGCTCAATCCCCGATTCCAGCAATCGTTTCAGCTGGCGTCGGTTTTCCTCGTCTTGAAAATATGAGACTATGCTTTGTGCGATCTCAGGTCCTATCTCATCAATGGCCAGAAGCTCCTCCTCTGAGGCATTTTGAAGCTCATTGATGCTTCCAAAGTGGTTTGCGAGCACACTAGCTATATGCTCGCCAACGTGCCTTATCCCAAGGCCATAGATAAACTTGGCCAGCGTGGTCTTCTTGCTATCTTCTATTGCCTGGATCAGATTAGTTGCTGCCTTGTCTGCCACCTTGTCCAGTTTCAAGAAATCTTCCTTTGTGAGTTCATAAAGATCTGCCGGCTCTTCAACGAGCCCTTTTTCTATCAGTTGCGTAATCAGTTTGTCGCCCAACCCCTCAATATTCATTGCCCCCTTGGATACAAAATGCTTTAAGGCCTCTTTCACCTGGGCCGGGCAGTTGGGATTGGGGCACCGGGAAGCCACCTCCCCTGGCTTGCGCACCACCTTGGCACCGCAAACCGGGCAGTTCTTTGGCATTACAAATTGCTTTTCCTTGCCCGTGCGCTTGGACACGATGGGCATGACCACCTCGGGTATCACGTCTCCGGCCCGTTGAACAAGGACTATATCTCCTTCCCTGATATCCTTTTTCTGGATTTCATCCTCGTTGTGAAGGGTGGCCCTTTTAACCACCACCCCGCCAACTTCCACTGGCTCTAGATGCGCCACAGGGGTTAGAACGCCGGTTCGGCCCACCTGAACATCTATTCGCAATAGTCGGGTGGTTTCCTGGGTTGGCTTAAATTTGTATGCCATTGCCCACCGTGGACTGCGGGCCTTTTCCCCCAGTCTTCGTTGAAGCTCCATGCTGTTAACCTTTATGACCGCCCCATCTATTTCGTAAGGAAATGTTTCACGCATTTCCTCCAGTTGTCCACAATAATTGACTGCTTCATCGATTGTTTTGCAGAGCCTTATATATTGCCTGTTTACTCTAAGACCCCACTTTTGAAGTGTTAGCATCATCTCCATCTGAGTTTCGAAGTTTGCGCCCCTTACCTCTCCCACGCCATAGCAAAACATATTGAGCGGGCGTTTGGCAGTGACCTTGGGATCAAGCTGGCGTACGGAACCCGCAGCAGCATTACGCGGATTTGCAAAGGGTGGGAGGTCTTTCTTGATGCGCTCACGGTTTAGCTCCTGGAATGCCTCTATCTCCATATATACCTCTCCCCGCACCTCCAGCAGCTCTGGCACGGGGGGGCCTTCTTTTGGCTCCATAAGAGTCAAAGGCACAGCCAAAATGGTCTTTATATTGAGGGTAACATCTTCGCCCACGTAACCATCTCCTCTCGTCGAAGCCACAGCCAGCCGGCCATTTTCATAGACAAGTTCTACGGCCAGGCCGTCTATCTTGGGTTCGGCCGTATATTCTATTGCACTGCGGAGATTGAGATATCTTTTTAGCCTCGCATCGAAATCTACGAGTTCTTGGCGGCCAAAGGCATTTTCCAGGCTCAGCATGGGTTGGCGGTGGGTCACCTGGGCAAAGGCCTCCTGGGGCTTGGCTCCAACCCGTTGTGTGGGCGAGTCAGGGGTGATTAGTTCAGGGTGAGCCTGTTCAAGCTCCACAAGTTGCCGAAACAGGCGATCGTACTTTGCATCAGATATCTCAGGGGCATCAAGCACATAATAGAGATAGTTATGATACCGGATCTTCTCCCGAAGCTCCTCAATTTGTCTCCTGATCTCTTCCATTTCCCTTCCCTTGTAATACCTTGATTTCAAATGAATGTATCAGTCCAAAGCACCCCGTCAGCATCATGTCCCCGAAGGGGGCGGCCATATGCCCACCTGGAATGTTGTATAGGGACCTGTTGGGCCCGGTTATTCCGATGTAGTCAAAATCACTAAGTTTTGCGGCCTCTGGATGCACAAAGCACCCGTGGCCCATGTCCTCAAAGATTTCCTCGTTTGTAAGGCTGCCTTTTCTAAATCTATTAAGGTGGTCTATTAGCTTGGCAGGGGTCATCAATGAAGTATGGTGCTCGTAGATACCGAGGGTTCTCGTGCCCTTAACAAGTGCTGCCAGCACGTGCTCATTTCCAATGTTGAGAATAACAATACCTTGTTCCATTCTTTCTTGGATCCAGGGATCCAGGCAAGCGCCAATGATGGCCGCCGCTCCTGTGTCCATAATCCATGCATTTGGTGCAGATTCCTTTACCGCCCTCATCCTGGTCATGTTTTCGGGTGGTGAAGAAAAAAGCAAGTGATGCAGTCCGTCTCCTTGCTCCAGTGCCCTTTTCCACATCTGGAAGCGCCTGATGCGATTGCTTGCATTTGGCGAGTACCCGTGGTCCTGAACAGCGATAAGGATAGTCTCCGGCAGGGGAACCTCGAAGCGCTCTAAGATATCCCTTATTGAGTCGAGCTGGACGTCCCTCATTTCTAGCTCCACTAGGGGCTCTACATCCGGCATTGATGGAACTATCTCAATGCCCATTCTGACGACTTTTTCAGGATTGTCGTTGAACGTGAGGGCTGCCTTTTCCAGGGCAAATACCCTGAGTCCTGCCTTTATGTGTGCCCGTGCTGCTGCCCCGCATGGCCCTCCGCCCATTGTATTTCCTTTCAGGAATATATGTTGCCTGTGCTCCGTGGCCCGACGAATGAGCTTCGCCAATAGTGTTGTGGGGGAGGGAAGTATCATCTTGGGACAATTTTCCACTGCCACGCCTTGGCGCCACACAAGTATGTCCTGTGTTCCACTTCCTATATCTATTGCCAGGATTCCGTTTTCAAGGTTTGCTGCCATTTTGTTTGTCTCGATACTTATAGATATTTTGGTCCACAAGTATTCCTTGTTCTATCTCTTAACCTCTTGGCCTCTTGAGAAATTCATTGCTACATCAAGAAGCACCTCAGAGGCAAGCCTTGTCTGCTCCTTGAGCCTGGGATCCTTAAATCCCGGCCTCCAAACATAGTCGAAAAGCTCATCTGATACAACCAACAGGGCCGCAAAATTTATTGATCTATAGATGGCGACAGTTGCCAGGGCTGACAGCTCCATATCCACTGCAAGGGCGCCAACACTTTGGAATTTCTCGGCTTTTGCCTTGGTTTCACGGTAAGGCGCATCGGTAGTCCACACTGGCCCCCTGGCAGCCCTTGCCCCTCTTTGTTCAAGGGCAAGTTGCAAGGCTTGAGATAGCCGTTCGTCTGTAGTGGGTGGATCATATCCAATGGGATAGTGCCTTGAAGTACCCTCGTCGGGGAACGCAGAAGTAGGCAACACAAGGTCACCTACCCTCGCACTCGGGCTAAGGGACCCACACCATCCCAGCATCCATACCCTTTTTGCCCCCAGTGCAATTAGTTTCTCCAGGGCCATAACGGCCTGGGGGGCACCAAGAAATGGCCCGCAAAGGCTTAAGGGCTCTAACCCGTCTTGTTTTACAAGATACATCCGGCTTATTGCAGCATCATTCAAGGAGACCTCTCGGGCATTGGTAACGTTGACCAAGTATCTCAACTCAGAGGGCAGGAGTATCATGAGAGAATCGGGTCCGATAGGCGGATCCGTCCTATTTTTCTTGGGAATGATAATGGATTGGTCCTCTTGCATTGGTTATATCCTCACGAATCAGTCATATTAAAAGCAAAAGGGTTGTTTCGCAAGAACTAAGCTATTGGTGGTCGAAATATATAATTGCCTAGAATCATGAAACATATCGAAAAATATTTTACTGGAAAAGGTTAGAAAATATGATAGAATTTCAAGGAAATTCAAAAAAGCCTAGTAAGGAAAATGTTCGTTGACAAGAAGGCCGAAAAAGGAGTAAATTTAATACTTTTGATTTCTGGCAATAGCGATGTTTGAGGCACTTACTGACAAGCTAAATGCCACCTTTAAGCGGCTCACTGGAAGAGGGAAGCTTACAGATGCCAACATACAAGACGCCCTCAAGCAGGTGAGGATCGCACTGCTGGAAGCAGATGTCAACTACAAGGTGGTGAAGGGTCTCATTGAGGACATACGCACCCGGGCCATAGGCCAGGAGGTCTTAGAGAGCCTTACCCCCGGCCAGCAGTTCATAAAGATAGTCAATGACGAGCTGGTTCGTCTGATGGGCGGGGAGATGGCCCCGCTGAACCTGGTGGGGCGTACACCCCATTGTGTAATGCTGGTAGGGCTTCAAGGCTCGGGAAAAACCACTACTGCTGCGAAGCTGGCTGCCCTTATGAAGAAAAAGGGTAGGCACCCATACTTGGTGCCCGCAGATGTTTACAGGCCTGCAGCCATAGAGCAGTTAAAAAAGTTAGGTCAACAAATCTCGGTACCTGTGCACGATGCTGACTCCTCTCACAAGCCTGAGGATATCTGTATTGAGGCGAGAATGGCAGCAGGAGGCCAGGGATCGGATCTTCTTATAATTGATACTGCCGGGCGCCTTCACATTGACGAAGCCTTGATGGAGGAGCTAGTAAGAATCAAGGATAAGATGCTGCCCCAAGAGATTCTATTGGTGGCGGATGCTATGACAGGTCAGGATGCGGTCAACGTAGCAAAACGCTTCAACGAGGTGCTGGACATTTCAGGTGTAGTCCTGACCAAGATGGAAGGGGATGCTCGAGGGGGGGCAGCTCTTTCCATCAGGGCTGTGACGAATAAGCCCATTAAGTTTATTGGGGTTGGGGAAAAGATAGATGCCCTTGAGCCCTTTTTCCCCGAGCGCATGGCCTCGCGCATACTCGGAATGGGCGATGTGTTGACACTCATTGAGAAGGCCCAAGAAGAGTTTGACCAAAAGGAGGCAGAAAAACTTGAGAAAAAGCTCAGGAAGGCTGAATTTGATTTTGAAGACTTCCTTGGGCAATTGCGTCAGATCAAGAAACTTGGTTCCCTGGAGCAAATACTTGGCATGCTACCAGGTATGGGGCAGATGAAGAAGTTGAAACAGATGAAGCCCGACGAGAAGGAGCTGAAAAAGGTAGAGGCCATTATAAACTCCATGACAAGAGAGGAAAGGCGCAATTACAAAATTATAAACGGAAGCCGGAGGCGGAGGATCGCTAGGGGAAGTGGGACCTCTGTGCAGGATGTGAACCGCCTGATAAAGAATTTTGCACAAATGAAAAAAATGATGGAGCGCTTCAGCAAGAAGGGGCCAAGATCATTGCCATCTTTTTTTTCATAGCCCAATGAACGATAGTGAACTTGCATAATGATTATGTGACCATTTAGCTAACAAATGAAGAAGGGGGTGATAACGCTTTATGGCTGTTAGAATCAGATTGGCGCGGATGGGCGCCAAAAAGAAACCATTTTACAGGCTGGTTGCGGCCGATTCTGAGTCGCCACGCGACGGTAGATTTCTCGAGGTCCTCGGCTATTACGATCCGATGAAAGACCCTGCTGAGGTAAAGATCCATGATGATAAGGTAAATTATTGGCTGAGCAAGGGAGCAGGAGTTACAGACTCGGCAAGAGCGCTTCTGAAAAAGGAGGGATTGCTTTAGGCAGGCCCGGCCGCAGCCGATTACGCGAACGGCTGTAACCGCAGGAATCCAAACTTTAGACGTCCAAAGGTGGAAGGCCTGAATTCCTTCGTTGGTACGACTGGCAACGGTGTGGTGGTGACCCCAAACACGGAGGTGAGTGGAGATGAAGGACTTAATTGCATACATTGCTAAAGCGCTCGTGGACAAGCCGGAGGAAGTTGAGGTTAAAGAGATAGAGGGTGAGCAAACTTCCGTGATTGAACTGAAGGTGGCCAAGGAAGACCTCGGGAAGGTGATCGGCAAGCAAGGCCGCACCGCTCGCGCGATGAGAACCATTCTCAGCGCGGCCTCCACAAAAATTAATAAACGGTCTGTGCTGGAGATTATTGAATAGCGTTGAGGCGATTCTCATCGGCCGACTTGGTCATCATCGGAAAGGTGCGGCGGCCTCACGGCTTGAAGGGCTTGCTTGTGGTCGAGTCCTACGCCGAATCCTGGAAATCATTCGTGAAGGCAGGGAGTGTGTTTTTGACTGATACCTCCGGTAGCCTTAAAGAATACCGGGTAAGCTCCGCCAAACCTTACAAACGAGCCGTATTGCTCAAACTGGATGGTATAGAGTCCATTAATGAGGCCGAGGCCTTCAAGGATTCCAATATAATGGCTAATAAGAGGTGTTTTAAAAAGGCCAGTGATGAGGAATTCTTCTGGTTTGAACTCTTGGGCCTCAAAGTGTACTGCGAAGATGGTTCGTATGTAGGCCGCCTGAGCCAAATAATCCCAACTCCTGCCAATGACGTGTATGTAGTGAGGGAAAAAAAGCAGGAGTATTTAATTCCTGCTACATGGGAGGTGGTCCGTGAAGTGGACCTAGAGCGCGGCACGATGATCATCTCACCTTTGGATGGTATGTTGGAAATAGATGAAAATTGAGGTCCTGACCATTTTTCCCGATATTTTTGCCTCAGGTTATATTAAGAGCGGTATTCTGGGAAAGGCGATAGAGAAGGGTATTATTAAGATTGATACAGTCAATATCCGGGACTTTACTGAGGATCCGCATCGCAGCACAGATGATAGGCCGTATGGGGGAGGGGAGGGCATGGTTATGAAGCCTGAGCCAATAGTAAGGGCCATCGAATCACTGGGTGCGACCGAGTCAAAGACCATCAGGATTCTCTTGAGCCCTCAAGGCGAGAGGTTTGATCAAGAACTGGCGTGGGAGTTGGCTGCGTACGATCGCCTGGTGCTTATTTGCGGCCGATACGAAGGGGTGGATGACAGGGTGAGGGAACTCTGTGCTGACCGAGAGATCTCCATTGGTGACTATGTGCTGTCGGGAGGAGAGCTGGCGGCCCTGGTGGTGATCGATGCAGTGGCGCGGCTGTTGCCCGGAGTTGTGGGTAATTATGGGTCTGTTAAGCAAGATTCTTTCAAGGATGGACTTCTGGAACATCCTCAATACACGAGGCCGAGGGTATTCAGAGGGAAGGCCGTGCCAGAGGTATTATTATCAGGTGATCACGAAGGAATCAGATTGTGGCGAAGAATAGAGTCCCTGAAGCGGACTGCGGTGCGGAGGCCCGATCTATTAGAAAAGGCGCGGTTGTCGGAGGAAGATCTGGAGATTTTGAGACAGCTTTCCCAGGAAATGAACCCTGGTGGCAACAAATAAGGCGTTTATGCGTTTGTATCTGGGGCTGGTTCATTTTCCTGTCTACAACAAGAATGGTGATACAATAGCGTCGGCGGTCACGACCCTTGATATTCACGATATAAGTAGGGTTGCCCGAACATATGGTTCGAGGGGTTTTTTTGTGGTGACCCCTCTTGAAGACCAGAAAAGGCTGGTGGAGAAGATTAAGGGCCATTGGACCGGGGGCTATGGGGCTTGCTATAATCCTCACCGCAAGGAGGCCTTGGAGCTAGTCCAGGTAGTGGACAGCCTTGAGCAAGTTAGAGACGAAATCAGGAAAAGAGAAGATGAAGCCCCAATCTTTATAGCAACAGATGCCTCCAAGGAGAGTGGGAGGATCATCGGGTATGACAAGGCCCGGGAGATTCTAAAGCAAGACAGGCCCGTATACTTATATTTTGGCACGGCCTGGGGGCTCCATAAATCCATATTAGAGGAAGCTGATTATGTGTTGGAACCGATTTACGGACCTACTAAATATAACCACCTTTCGGTAAGGGCTGCAGCCTCAATAATAGTCGATCGACTGGTGGCCAAATAATTTCTTGGCAGGAGGAATGGCGAGATGGAAGTTATGGATATCTTGGAAAAAGAGCAGATGCGTACAGATATTCCGAGCTTTAGAGAAGGAGACACGGTAAGAGTACACGCCCGGATTCGGGAAGGAGAGAAGGAGAGAATCCAAGTCTTTGAGGGTGTTGTTATTAGAAAGCGTAATGGCAAAACCGGTGCCACCTTTACTGTGCGCAAGGTCAGTTACGGTATCGGGGTTGAGAGGATTTTTCCACTTCATTCTCCCCTTATTGATAAGATCGAAGTTGTAACCAGGGGCAAGGTCAGGCGTAGCCGGCTTTACTATTTGCGAGGACTACGGGGTAAGGCCGCCAGAATCAAGGAAAGGCGTGTTTAATCTGAGGACATGACTGAGGGATTTCTTGCCTCATAAAAAGAAGCTACCTTTGTTTCCCCAATTGAAGGGGTCAAGTGATCCCGAGCCATTTTACTTTGAAAAAATGGCGGCAAAATGGGGGTATAGAAACATTGCCGGAATAGATGAGGCAGGCAGGGGGCCTCTTGCAGGCCCGGTGGTGGCAGCAGCAGTGGTGTTGCCAGAGGGAGTGAACCTCGAGGGAATAACTGACTCCAAGAAAATGACAGAGGTCGCCAGAAACAGGGCCTTTAACCATCTGGTGAAAAGCGGTGTATGGATGGGAATAGGGGTGGCTTCCCATGAGGAAATTGATCAGGTCAATATACTTAATGCCACGTTACAGGCCATGAAGAGGGCAGTAGCAAGCCTGCCTGTTGAAGCCGGTTTCTTGCTGGTGGACGGAATTAATCCTGTCCCTCTTAATATTCCGCAGAAATGCATAAAAAAGGGTGATCGCCTTTGTCAGAGCATTTCGGCTGCATCGGTGATAGCAAAGGTGTACAGAGACAGGATAATGTATTCCTATCATGAAAGATATCCACTATACGGTTTTGATAAAAATAAAGGATACGGGACCAGGGAGCATATGGGGGCTATTAGACGCCTAGGGCCGTGTCCAGTACATAGGTTGACATTCAAAGGAGTCTGCTAGGTGTCCAAGGAACACCTGGAACTTGGGAAAAGGGGCGAGGCCCTCGCCGTTAAGACCCTCAAAAAAATGGGCTACAGGGCATTGGTGAGCAATTATCGCTGTGCCCTTGGTGAGATAGATCTTGTCGCCCGTGACGGAGATACCTTGGTATTTGTGGAAATCAAAACGAGAAGGCATAGATCCTTGGGTTACGCCAAAGAGGCTGTCCACCCTAGGAAGCAGAGGCAGCTTTCAAAGGCCGCCCTCACTTATATGAAGCAAAACCGCTGCGAGAACATGAGGGCGCGATTCGATGTCGTTGCAGTAAACTTCACATCTCAGGGTCCTGACATAGAAGTGATAAGAAACGCCTTTGAACTTGCTTATTGAGCAGAATTTTTTTGATTCCCTCTCTCAGGGTTTTTCTAAGATTGGACTACGAGCCGCTAAATGATGAAAGAGCCCTCACGTGCTGAAGGCACCTTGTTTGTGGTGGCAACTCCCATTGGTAATTTGAAGGATATTACAGTGCGGGCGTTGGAGGTGCTGAAGAAAGTTGATATCATTGCTGCTGAGGGAGTCAATCGAACGAGGGCATTGTGCCAACACTATGGAATAAGGAGCAAAATTCGGAGTTTTAACCAGCATAATCAGAAAAAGGTATCCCCTGAGTTTATTTCACTGCTGAGATCGGGCAGAAGCATTGCATTGGTTACTAATGCTGGGACGCCATGCATTTCTGATCCTGGTACCTATTTTGTAAGCCTTGCTCTTCAAGCAGGGATTACTGTAACCCCCATACCGGGGCCCAGTGCTGTGACGGCTGCGCTTTCTGCCTCTGGTATCAGGGCCGATAAATTCGTATTCTTGGGTTTTTTGCCAGCAAAACAGGGCCAGAGAAGCAAGGAATTGAGACGATGGAAAGGGGAGAGATTGCCCCTGGTGATCTATGAGGCACCTCACAGGATCAAGGACACGCTTAGGGATATGCTGGATATTATGGGCGATGTTTATATCACGGTGCTGAGGGAGCTCACCAAAGTGCACGAAGAGATCAGGCGTGAAAGGGTTAGTGAGACGCTGGAGTTACTAAAGGACTCAGAGGTAAAAGGGGAAATCGTTCTTGTAGTGGAGGCGGCGGAAAAGGTTAATGAATCTATAAATGAAGATATAAAGACTTACATTGGCCGTTTGGTTTCAGGACAAGAATTACCCATAAAGCAGATTGCAGCTAAGGTTTCGGCTGAGAGGGGTATACCATATAGAAAAACTTACAAGGCATGTCTTGAGATTCTACGTAGGCAGGAGCAAGATGGGGATGATGCAAAGGACGTCCACTAAGAGAAGGGAGGCAAAAGGTTTGCCCAACGGGTAATGGCCGGAAAATATGGAAGGAAGCAAGACCTTGAAGGTGACCAACAATCTTGGCCTTCACGCAAGGGCCGCAGCCAAGATAGTAGAATTGGTTAAGAGACACAAGGCCCAACTCTTTTTGAGAAAAGATGATCAAGAAGTGGACGGGTCCAGTATTCTCTCTATTTTGACATTGGCCTGCCCCAAAGGGACCGAGGTGGAGGCCAGGGCCATAGGAGAAGACTCAGAAAAGTTGTTGAAGGAACTTGAGCTACTTTTTGAAGGGAAATTTGGAGAAGGGCAATGACAGCCCATGAATCTAAGGAGAAAAAGATACTGCAAGGAATAGCAGTATCGCCTGGCATAGTAATCGGCAAGGCCCACCTTGTGGACCGTAGCCGAATGAAGATCTTTTATCATTATCTGGTGGATGAAAAGCAGGTTGAAAAGGAACTGGCTCGTTTTCGAGAGGCCTTGAAAAAGACGGAAGAGCAGTTGGTAGGCCTGAAGAATCGTATGCCAGATCATATCAAACAACATGCTTTTATCATAGATAGCCATCTGATGATTTTGAACGACGGAATGCTGACCGAGGCCACTGAGGAAAACATAGTAAGGGAAAAGATCAATGCAGAGTGGGCCTTGAGCAAATCCGTTAACAAGATCAGGAGGATATTCGGCGAGATTGATGACGAATATATCCGCAATCGGCTTTTTGACGTGGAAAACGTCACAGAGAGGATCTTGCGGAACTTGGCGGGTGAAGAACAAGAGAGCCTTGCAGAGATAACAAACAGGGTTATCATTGTAGCCCATGAACTCACCCCTTGTGATACCACCGAGATGAATGTGGGCAAGGTCATGGGGTTTATTACCGATGTTGGGGGCCGTACATCCCACACGGCAATAATGGCCCAGGCCTTGGAAATACCAGCAGTGGTTGCATTGGAGATCGCCACCAGGGAAATTGAAGATGGGGACCTACTCATTGTAGATGGGACCTCAGGGGAGGTAGTGATAAATCCTGATGATTCAGATATCATCTATTATCAGGAAAAGCACCTGCGCCACGAGAGATACAAGAAAAGCATTGCCAAGACTAGCCATCTGCCAGCAGAGACCTTGGACGGCCACAGGGTTGCGGTAAGGGCCAATATAGAGTTTTTGGAAGAAGTGGCAGCGGTAAAGGACCATGGCGGCGAAGGTATAGGACTGTATAGGACGGAGTTTCTTTACCTCAGAAGCGGGGGGCTCCCCAGCGAAGAGGAGCTTTTTGAGGACTACAAAGAAGTAGCGGAGATAATGTCCCCTGATCCGGTTACCATCAGAACCCTTGATATTGGGGGAGACAAGTTTGCATCCGATCTTTCCATTACAAAAGAGATGAACCCTGCGCTCGGGTTAAGGGCCATCAGGTTTTGCCTGAAAGAGCCTGAAATTTTCAAACAGCAGCTTAGGGCGATAATACGGGCAAGCGCACATGGCAATATCCAGCTCATGTTTCCCATGATATCCGGTGTGCAAGAGATTCAGGAGGCTAAAGGGATATTAGAAGAGGTTAAACAAGAGTTGGACGACAAGGGAATCCACTATGATCCTCACCTAAAGGTGGGAATCATGATAGAAATACCCTCGGCCGTCACAATGGCAGAGGTTTTGGCACAGCATGTGGATTTTTTCAGCATCGGGACCAATGACCTAATCCAGTACGCTCTGGCCATTGACAGGGTGAACGAGCACGTAGCTTACATGTACCAGCCCTTTCATCCTGCCATCTTGAGGATGATAAGGGCGGTGGTCAAGGCTGGTCAGTCCGTGGGCATTCCTGTGGCGCTATGCGGTGAAATGGCTGGCGATCCTCTTTGCACAGGTGTTTTGTTGGGGCTTGGGATCCAGGAGCTCAGCATAAACCCTAGATCGATTCCTGTTATAAAAAAGGTTATTCGCTTATTTTCCTTGAAGGAGGCAAGGCGGGATTTGAACAGGGTCATGAAAATGACTACCGCCAAAGAGGTTAGAAACTATTTAAGCAAAGTAATGGCTCCAAAATTAGCTGAACTTGGGCTTGAAGAACACCTCCACGGCTCCCAAGGGCTTTCAGCACAGAGTTAAAGAGTATGGCTGTAAGGGTAGTTTGTCAAAATAGAAAGGCCTCCCATGATTATCACATTGAAGAAAGCTTGGAGGCCGGTATAGTGCTGCTTGGCCCAGAGGTAAAGTCTTTGAGGGAGGGGCGAGCTAGCCTGGTGGATAGCTATGCCAAAATAAAAAGGGGTGAGGTTTTCCTTTATAATCTACATATAACTCCGTATGCACATGCGGGTCATGTGAACCTGGATCCGAGAAGGCCCAGAAAATTACTATTAAATAAGAGAGAGATAAAAAGGCTTATTGGGAAAACCGAGGAAAAGGGATTTACCCTGATCCCCACCAAGCTTTATTTTTCACCTAGGGGCCTGGCAAAGGTGGAACTGGCCGTTGCAAAGGGTAAGCGTAAGTATGATAAGCGCAAGGCCATCAAGGAGAGGGAACTCAAGAGAGAAATGGAACAGGTCAAAAAACGGGGACCTTATTGACTGTAGATGTTAGAAGGCTTATATTATGATTAGTTCTTTGAGATGGGGGCGAACTGGCTTCGACGGGGATAGTGAAGCTTAGGCCGCATACCGAGGTTCCGCCTGCTCGTAAAACAGGTGGGATAAACACAGACGCAGACGATTATGCGTATGCCCTAGCCGCTTAATGACGGCTAGCGTCCCTTTGATCCTTGCCTGTGGGATCAAAAGGGGCGTCGACTAGCAGGCTAGCCGATCCGACGAACCTGCGCGTCGGGGAGGCGAAAGGCTACGCGGGTTAGTCCTTTGGTGACCTTGCCCGATAGGGACCCAAAGGGCGAACGACTTGTATCGGGCTAAGTATGTAGACGCCTAAGCGGAATATTTCCGGACGGGGGTTCGACTCCCCCCGCCTCCACCATTT
>Ga0209834_10000214_pt1 | contig 35425 bp, 28 predicted proteins | sample Mar14236cmmetaG_FD_184134 | JGI IMG/M metagenome (GOLD analysis project Ga0209834, IMG submission 184134) | Marine hydrothermal vent microbial communities from Guaymas Basin, Gulf of California to study Microbial Dark Matter (Phase II) - Marker... ... | reverse complement strand
GTAATTTTCCAACAAAATATATCGCAAACCCTTTATCTATAGTAATCCACAGAAATCACCTCCAAATTTTTGGGGGTATCCCTGTTTTCCGTAGCTGTAATATCTCACCTACTCTCAGATTTATTCCCGGATACTATTTCGATATAATCTTAAGCTGCATTACTTTTTAAAAATCTTCCAGATCTTTTTTGTTTCTCACTTCAAAGGTGCAGGATTTTGATTTTCCAACGTTTTTTTGCTTGGATGTGCTGTCTGATTTCTTCTGATATGTCAAGTGCGGACACTTCTGGAAGATACTTTAATGGAAAATAGATTGTTGCTTACAATTCATATAATTATGGTATCTGGGTAAGCGAAGCTCTTCCATCTATCACCTATTCTGATTTCTACGATAATGAATTTGAAAATTTTTTTGGTTGTGGAGATTCTGTTGGAAGTAATGTTTCCACAAACGTCAATGGAGATAGTTGCGATGTATATTATAATATCCAGGAAGATCCGTTGTTCGTAGTTCCTGCAGATGAAGATTATCATCTAACCTGGACAGATTATTCATGATGAAATGAATGTTGGATAACATTCACTAACTTATCCGGTTAACAATTTATCATCTGGAATATATTTCATCATGATGAACATTGAGGGCAATGAAACGATCAGGAAGGTGGTATTGTTGAGATAAGAAGGATTTACTTTTTTTGTGGTCATTCGAGTCTTTCATGGTTCACTCTTCTTACAATTCTGGACATAAAAATACCTTTTTTCTTTTTGTATGAAAATTTTATAAAGGGGCAAAATGAAAAAGATTTTGTGTACTCTCGCAGTTTTTATCCTTGCAAATACTGCTCTTTTTGCAGGCAAACATTTTACCTTTAACACAAAAGGTGATGGTATAGACATTCATTTTACAGATAGCAGAGCAACAGAGATTTTAGAAGAAAAGGTTATATCTACGACTATTACATTACCCTCAATGGATGTTGAAATCATTATCAACGATTGTACAATTGCAGAATATTCCACTGATGGTGAACTTCTTTCTACATACAAAGGGAGTGCGGGTCAAAGAATCGCCGTAGCAAATAGTTTTGCATTTCGTGAACTGATCGGACATACTATCACTATTAAGAATGTAATTTACGATAAAGAAAAGGATATATACTCCGAAATAGTATCTGCAGATATCTCGGTCATCCCAAGAGGGCAGTTCAATTATCCGGGAAGCATCTCAAGAGTGTATAAACCTGTATATAGAAGTTTGGTAGAAAACTTCGATTCGTCCTATCTGGCTGGACTTCCCACTGAGCCATCCAAAATGCTTATTATTTGTCATCAAATTCTGGCAAATTACATTCAGGATTTCATTAACTGGAAAGAAGCAAAGGGTATAGAGTGCCAGGTAGCAACTCTTGATGAAACCGGCACAACTTCTAATGAAGTAAAGGCATACATTCAGCAGGTATATGATACGTCAGATGTGCCACCGGATTATGTACTCCTCATCGGAGATGTTGACGATTATTTTGCAGTTCCTTCCTTCTATTTTAGCGCAGAAAATGATGTGTCGGATCATCCATACTCAATGCTTGCAGGTTCTGATTATTTTCCTGAGGTAATAGTTGGTAGAATTTCAATCGATGAAGTAAATCAGCTTTGGACAATCATAAACAAAGTTGTATCATATGAAAAAACACCATATGTAACTGAACCCGAATGGTTGAAAAAAGCGCTTGTGGTAGCTGGAAATTACAGCACAACACCTCCCACGCCAAGTACTCCTGTAAAAGTATCCCGCTGGTTACGTGACAAAATGTTGAATTATGGATTTTCTCAGGTTGATACGGTTTTCTATCCTCCCATATATCCAGGCACTTCAGAGATCATCAGCAGAATAAATGCAGGAATCAGTTTTCTTAATTACCGTGGATGGGGTGACGCCAATGGATGGCATTATCCAGAGTTCCATGTCAGTGACATGACCAGTTTGAGCAACGGCTTATTAACCCCAGTTGTGACATCTTTTGTGTGTAATACAGGTGATTTTGCAAATACTTCTGCTGATCCTTGTTTTGGAGAAGCAATCACCCAGCTTGGTACACCCACCGCTCCTCAGGGAGGAGTTGTTTTTATCGGTCCTTCGGATCTGCACACAAGCACAAAATTAAATAATTCAATATTTTCCGGATTTTATTATGGTTTACTCGACGAAGGGATCTATGATTTTGGCTCGGCAGTGCTTCGAGGAAAAGTTGAGCTATATCATAATTTCCCCCTGCAACAAGCACCTGGAGAGCAGGTTGAATTTTATTTTCATGTATATAATATTCTCGGAGATCCCAGTCTCACTATGTGGACAACGATTCCGGAGGAAATCGATTGCACACTTCCGGGTTCACTGAGTATCGGGACAAATTATCTGGATATTGCATGTCCAAATCTTGATGATGCTGTTGTTACTGCGATTAAAGATGGTGAGTTCTACAGTGTGGAAATGATTGAAAATGGACAGACAACATTGGCAATCTCCCCACAATCCGAGGGCACTATGACAATAACAATTACCAGCCCTAATTATATTCCATTCATTCAGGATATAGATGTTATTCAGGAAACAGTTGATGTTGGTGTACTTAGTTATGATGCTGATCCCGCTCTTGTTGCTGGAAGTACAAGCGATATCAATATAACGCTGAAAAATTATGGAACTGGTTCTGCTGGAGGAGTACAGGCAACGCTTTCTTCCAATAGTGATTATGTAAATATCGGAACACCTACACAATCCTTTGGCGATATTGCTGCTGGGGAAACAGCAGATGGTTCTTATGACGTTACTATGGACGTCGAAACTCCCGATAATGAGGTTATAGAATTTACTCTTGCAATATCTCCTGATAATATAGCTAAAATCTCTATGTTAACTTCTTCTCTTGTCTTTGAGGTTGATGCAGTTAATGTAGTGACAGATAATGGCTGGCTTATCTCAGGGCAAACTAATGAGATCCATGTAACAATAAAAAATATCGGTTCTCTTGATGGAAACAATATTCAAGGAACCTTATCAGTTTACAGCGATGCTGCAACTATGATATCTAACCAAGCATCGTTTGGAACTATTACTGCAGGTACTACTGGTCAGGGGACATTTGATGTGGAAATCTCTGCTAACTGCTTCATCGGCAGGAACATTCCTTTTGAGCTGGTTTTAACCGATGAAGAGGGGAGAATTGACCATGTATATTTTTCCCTGGAAGTAGGTCCTGTAGATACTTCGGCTCCAACCGGACCTGATGCGTATGGGTATTATGCCTATGATAGCTATGATGTTGATTATGATGAAGTGCCAACCTACGAGTGGATTGAAATCGACCCGAATGAAGGTGGACTGGGCGAAGTAATTTTGATGGTTGATGATGATTCAGAAACCATCGATCTGCCTTTCGATTTTACCTTTTATGGAGAAATTTTCAATGAGATAACTATCTGTTCGAATGGATGGATATCTTTTATTACCAATAATTGGACGAATTTCAGAAATTGGGATATTCCTTCAGCCCTAGGACCTTATGGGCAAGTTTGTGCATATTGGGATGATCTTATTGGAGAAACCTTTACAATCAACGATACAATTTATCATCATGATATGCGGATATGCCATTATTACGATGCAGCACAAAATAGATTTATCATTGAATGGAATGGATGCGTGAACAGATTTGATGATACTTCTGTAGAGAAATTTGAATTGATACTCTTTGATCCTGCTTACACGCCTGCAAATGATGGCAATGGAGAAATCCAGATAAATTATAAAACGATAAATAATCCGGATGCTACGAGCAATTATAGTACGGTTGGCATTGAGAATCTCGATCAATCTGATGGAGTACTTTATACGTATGCAAATGTGTATCCTGCAAGTGCTACTGAACTCGAGAACGAATTGGCAATCAAATTTACCACCGATCCTCCTGATCCCTATTATGATTTTGATGAATCGGAAATTGAAACAGTTACACTTCAGATCTATCCTCAACCAACTGAAGGTATAACGCAGATAAGTTATAAAAGAAAAGAGATTTCGCCAGATCAGATTACTGCATCGATCTACAATATTAAAGGGCAGAAGATCATAGAACTGACACCAGAAACCTCAGAGGATAAGGTTATAATCTTAACCTGGGATGGTCGGAATGAAGCTCAAAATGCTGTACCAAATGGAATATACTTTATCAAGATAAGAGATAATAAAACTCAGATTATTGATAAAATAATTCTTTTAAAATAGGAAATAGGAGTACAAAGTGAAAGACCTTTTACAACTTGCCTTGGATGCTGCAATCTTGCACGGAGCATCCTATGCTGATATTCGTATAATAAACCTAAAAAATCAGAGTCTTGAGGTGAAGAATGGTGACCTTGAGACACTCGATAATAGCGACTCTCTCGGATTTGGTATTCGAGTGATTGCAAATGGTTCATGGGGATTTGCATCAAGTTCGATCGTAACGAATAACGAGATTAAAAAAGTTGCGAAACAATCGGTCAAGATCGCCAAAGCTTCTGCCACACTACGGAAAAACAGTATTATCCTTGCACCAGAACCTGTGCATCAGGATATTTGGACATCACCATATATTATCGATCCATTTGAGGTTTCAACAGAAGAAAAACTAGAGCTTCTCTATAAAATCAATAGCATTCTCAGGAAAAAAGACAAAATAAAAGTAGCGGAATCTTCGATGAGTTTCCTAAAAGAACATCAGTGGATGGCAAACACAGAGGGTACCTTTATCGAACAAATATTACTCAGAAGTGGTGGAGGATATTCTGCCACTGCAGTTGATGGACCAAATGTTCAGGTTCGATCATATCCAGCTTCTTTTGGAGGACAATACTCGCAGATGGGATATGAGTTCATACTTGGAACTCCCTTTGTTGAGAATGCAGAACGGATTCGTGAAGAAGCGATTGCATTACTGGATGCTCCTGATTGCCCGGTTGGTGAGAAGGATCTGATCCTTGAAGGAAGCCAGCTTGCCCTACAGATACATGAATCCATCGGGCATCCTTCCGAGCTGGACAGAGTGCTTGGTATGGAAGCAAATTATGCAGGAACAAGCTTCCTTACTACTGATCTCTACAGAGATTTTCATTATGGTTCATCAATCGTAAATGTGGTAGCTGATTCGACCGTGCCAACAGGGCTTGCAACCTTTGGATATGACGATGATGGCGTTCGTGCACAGCGTTATCATATGATACAGAATGGATTATACAAGATGTATCTGACAAACCGTGAACTTGCGCATGTCATAGGAGATAAAAGAAGTCGGGGATGTAATCGAGCTGACGGTTATGACAATATTCCAATGATCCGTATGGTAAATATTTCACTTATGCCTGTTCTGGGGACTCTTGATGAGCTTATAGCAGATACAAAAGATGGAATCCTTATGGAGACCAACAAAACCTGGAGTATTGATCAACGGCGTTTGAATTTTCAATTCACTACAGAAATGGGTTGGGAGATCAAAAATGGTAAGAAGGTTAGAATGGTAAAAAATCCCACCTATCAAGGCATTACTCCAAAATTCTGGCAGAGTTGCGATGCGATCTGCGGTGAAGAGGAATGGCAACTCTGGGGTGTGCCAAATTGTGGGAAAGGACAACCTGGGCAAACAGCAGAGATGTCTCACGGTGCAGCACCAGCACGATTCAGAAAAGTTACAGTCGGAGTAAATAAATGATGAAACTAGTTACATTTATATTAGTTCTATTAATTCTGTTCATAGCTTCTTGTTCGTTGTTTAAACCCTATTCAGCCAAGGATATTGAATCGAGCATTCCGATTGAGTATCGTGAAAAGGTACTGGAAACACTTGATGAAGCTGGTGATAACCAGAAGGAATTGCTCAAGGTGCTCTATCACTATAAAAATGATCCTCAAAAGCTGGAAGCAGCATCTTTTCTTATTGCTTATATGCCCGATCATGGCTATGCAAACGTCGCACTGGTCGATTCTCTTGGAGAAAAAGTTCCCCTCAATGTGATGGATTTTGAAACAGCACAAGAGGTTCAGACGCATATTGATTTTCTTGAGAAGGAGTTGGGCGAGCTTCAGTACAAACTTATAGAAAAAAGAGAGGATGAGAAAACGATCACCGCAGATTATTTGATTAATGATATCGATCTTGCTTTTCATGCCTATGAAACTTTGCCCTGGACAAAGCAATATTCATGGGAAGATTTTAAAGAATATATTCTTCCATACCGAGGATCATCAGAGCCAATTTCAAACTGGAGACGATATTTCTGGGAAGAATTTGCAGATCTGAGGGATTCCACAAATGACGCACTAGAGCTTGCTTTTCTTGTGAATGACAGAGCTCGAAAGTTGTTCACCTTCAAAGATGTTTTCTATTACCATCCAGCGGATCAAGGGCTTGAAGACATGCTTAAAAATGGGTATGGTCGCTGTGAAGATATGACTAATTTTGCGATCTATGCTATGCGTGCTAATGGATTGGCTATCACCAGTGATTACACTCCATACTGGCCGGATAGATCCAATAATCATGCGTGGAACTCAATAGTTTTGCCCGATGGAGAAGTGATACCTTTCATGGGTTCAGAAGCGAATCCGGGAAGCTATAACCTGCAGGATAGAATAGCAAAAGTATATCGAAAGCTCTTTTCTCAGGAAAAGGGTACCCTTGAGCAGCTCATGCCAGATTCCCTGAAAGCACCACCATGGCTTGGATATAGCAATTTCAGAGATGTTACGAATAAATATGTAAATGTTTCTGATGTAAAAGTAAATGTTGATACAGAAGAACTTTTCCTATACATTGCAGTGTATAATGACAATAAATGGAATCCGATCCATTGGGGTGAAGTTGTGGATAACAATTCAGTAACGTTTACTGCCATGGGTCGGGATATTGCGTATCTACCAGTTTCTTATGAAGTTGTTGATACAATAGTGGTTGATGATGAAGAAAAACCACAATACGAGGTAATCCCTGCAGCAGCACCTTTTATTCTAACCACGGAAGGTATTCCTGAATATTTTGATAATTCTCCATTTGCCGGGCGAGAAAAGATCAATCAAGAGTTCAGCATGCACAAAACCGGACATGGTAGAGCTAACAAAATAAAAATGGATAGCACATATACATGGTTTGCATGGGCAGAGAATGATTGGGAAGTCCTAGCTGATACAACAGCAGCCAGTGATTCACTGGTTTTTGAGTATTATTATCCAAATTCATTATACAAAGTAGAGGAAGAATGTCTTCATCCTGATCCGAGGATTTTTACCGTTGAAGACGGAGAAGTCATTTTCTGGTAAAAATTTTTAACCAAAAATCGACGAAGGCGAGGATGCACATCCTCGCTTTCTTTTATGCTCGTTTTGCTGTTATATCATATCACAAGCAGTTTCAACTCGGTCATTTCCTCAATAGAGTATCTGACTCCTTCACGTCCGAAACCTGAATTTTTCACACCGCCATAGGGCATCTGGTCAACACGGAAAGTAGGAGTATTATTGATGATTACCCCGCCCACTTCCAATTTTTTGAATGCAGTTTTTGTGTGTTGTAGATTATTAGTAAATACTCCTGCCTGAAGTCCGTAATCAGAATTATTTACCATGTCGATCGCCTGTTCAAATTGAGTAAAAGGAGTGAGGGTAACGATTGGAGCAAATACTTCATTCTTTTCAACCTTCATGGCAGGTGTGGTATCGGTCAGTATCGTTGCCTGAAGTTTTGTGCCTTCACGATTTCCACCACAACAAATTTTTGCTCCTAGTTTGGTAGCTTCATCGATCCAGCTCTCAGCTCGTATTGCTTCCTGCTCGTTTATCATACAGTTGAGGAATGCTTCCCCATCAAGTGGATGGCCGATTGTAAGATTTTTAGTCTTTTCTGTAAATTTTGCTGAGAATTCATCAAATTTGGATTTATGAATGAAGATTCTCTGCGTGTGTATACAAACCTGCCCGGCATAGGCAAATCCGCCCACTAATGATTTCTCGACAGCAGCATCAATATCAGCATCTTCATCAATGATAACTCCCGCATTTCCACCAAGTTCAAGACAGACTTTCTTTTTGCCGCACTGATCTTTGAGCTTCCATCCGACAGGAGGACTTCCGGTAAAGCTTATCATTTTGATGCCTTCACTTTTCACGGCGCTCATTATTTCTGCACCTGGGCAGGGAAGTACTGACAGCATACCATCCGGTACGTATTTTATCACAATTTCTGCAAGATTGAGCGCTGAAAGGGGTGCCAACGAGGATGGTTTTATAATGATCGGATTACCGACTGCAAGTGCAGGGGCAACCTTGTGTGCAACCAGATTCAAGGGAAAATTAAAAGGTGTTATTCCAAGTACGGTACCCAGAGGGAATCGTTTGACTAAAGCGCTTTTTTTTTCACCTTTTGGAACACTATCCAAATCGAAGTATTCACCATCGATACGTTTCGATTCCTCAGCAGCAAGTATGAACGTTTGTACAGCTCTCTGTACCTCTCCCCTTGCAAAATTGATATTCTTACCACATTCAAGCGCTAGAGTTTCTGCAAATGATTCTGCAGAATTTTCGATATCTCGTGCAATTGCAATTAAGATTTCTGCACGTTTCCATGTAGGCATATTCTTTGTTTGTGGAAAAAATGCTGCTGCTTTTTTTATCGCCTGTTGTATATGCGTTTCATTCGCCAAAGATACGTCTCCCACAATTTCATTATCATGGGGGCATAGTACTGTTTTAGATTCCTTGGTTTTTACGGGTGTGTTGCCTATAAAAAGCGGATATTCTTTACTCATATAAAACCTTCTTCTGAGTTTATAAAAAGTATCCATAGAATTAATTTGTGATGTCAAATTTTTTAAAACAAGCAGAATATTAAATCTATCGAAAGAGAATCCCCAAAAATATAATTTTTTACGAAATCCTTGCAATTTATTGAATTTTGTATACACTTTTAGTAAATATGATAGATAAAAACAAATTGCGCAATGAAATCTATGTTGTTTTACAGAATCAGAATTCTCGTTTATTAAACAGTAAAATTATAACATCATTTGTTACAACAATCAGGAGTTAAGATGAATTCAACACTACAAAAATTTGAGGAGATCGATTTCCGTCGATTCAGGATGCCGAAACAATTTGTTATCATCGGACTAATCATTCTGGTGGTCATCATTTTCATCATCACAGGTCTTTACAGTATCAATCCTGAAGAAGTTGGTGTGGTACAACGTTTTGGAAAGTATCATTCAACTACTCAACCGGGATTACATTTCAAGATGCCTTTTGGTATAGACAAACTCACAAAAGTTAAAGTAAAACGTGTTTTTAAGGAAGAATTTGGATTCAGGACTATTGAAGCAGGCGTACGCACACGGTATTCTTCCCAAAGTTATGAAAACGAATCGATTATGCTAACAGGGGATCTCAATATTGCAGATGTACAGTGGATTGTTCAATATAGAATCAAAGATCCCGTACAATATCTGTTTAACGTTAGGAATGTTGAGGAGACCATGAGAGATTTAGCAGAATCAGTTATAAGAGAAGTAGTAGGTGACCGAAGCGTTGATGAAGTAATTGTACTTAACAGAAAAGAGATTGCTGATAAATCACAGATTATGCTTCAGGAACAGATTGATATTTATAAAGCAGGACTTGAAATTGTTACCATAAATCTTCAAAATGTCAATCCTCCTAAAGCAGTACAGCCTGCATTTAACAACGTTAACTCATCAAAACAGGAGAAAGAGCGGATAATCAATGAAGCACTGGAAAAATATAATGAGATTATTCCGGAAGCTGAGGGACAGGCAAAGAGGACTATAGAAGAAGCAGAGGGATATGCAATTGACAGGGTCAACAGAGCAAGTGGTGACGCAGATCGTTTTGTTCAGATGTATGATCAGTATAAGAACGCAAAATCTGTAACAAAGAAAAGACTCTATCTGGAAATGATGGAAAAAGTACTTCCCAATGTTGAGAAAAAATATATAGTGGATGATGCTCAGAGTGGAATATTACCTCTCCTCAATCTTAATGAAGGAGGAAAATAAGATGAAAAAATCAAAAATATTACTTGTTCTATTATTCATAATAGCCCTCATTGTTCTATTCAATGCATTCTATATTGTTGATGAAACACAGCAGGTGATAATTACTCAGTTTGGTAAACCTATTGGTGAAGCCATCAAAAGTGCAGGCCTTCATATTAAATTACCATTCATCCAGAAAGTTCATTATTTTGATAAGAGAATCCTTGAATGGGATGGAGATGCGAAACAGATTCCCACATCGGATAAACGCTATATCTGGCTCGATACATTCTCACGCTGGCAAATCACTGATCCACTAAAGTTCTATGAAACAAATCGTTACGAAAGTAATGCGCACGGCCGTCTAGACGACATTATCAGCGGTATTACACGTGATGTAATAAGTTCGAATAAGTTAATAGAAATTGTAAGAAATTCAAATAGAGATATGGTCTTTACTGCGGAATTTGAAGATAGTAAACTGCAGAATATTATCAGTGAAAGCATCAAAAACGGAAGGCAAGAGATCTCTGATTCTATCCTTACATTATCTAAGATCAAAGTTGCAGAATATGGTATTAACCTGATTGATGTTCGGATTAAAAGATTGAACTACAATCGGGATGTTCAAGCCAAGGTTTTTGAGAGAATGATATCTGAACGTAATAAGATTGCTGCGAAATATCTGTCAGAAGGTAAGGGAAGTTCTTCTGAAATTCTCGGTAAGATGGAGCGAGAATTGGATCAGATCCAGTCAACCGCATATCAGAAAGCTCAGGAGATAAAAGGACGCGCAGATGCAAAAGCAATTAAGATTTACGCAGATGCGTATAATAGAGATCCTGAATTTTATGAATTTCTAAAGACTTTGGAAACCTATGAAAAGACCATTGACGAAAAAAATACAATGATTATGACCACTGACAGTGATTATTATAAATTCCTGAAAAGAATAGAATAAACGGAATGATCAGAAAAAAGTGATACAAAAAGCCCATGCTTCCAGTGTGGGCTTTTTTATATGTAATGCAAGATTTCAATCTTGAGTATTATACATTGGATTGTTGATTTACTATTATTTATTTTAATGTATTGTATGCAATCTCTTTGATTTCGAACAATCCTTGCACTTTATCAAAAAGTACATTCCTCACCATCTTAATCATTGCATTTCTATAAGTGATCTTATTATTTTCTGATACAGACTCTGGTTGTGTATCCAATGCTTTTTCAATTTTCCATAGTTCGTCCATTTTATCGTTTCCGATGATAAGATGTTTATGATAGAGGATCTCGACTGCTTTATGAGAAGGTTCATAACCGATTTTATAACGGTATACACGTCTTTCCAGAGTTGATTCCGGTTTAATAGAATATCTGTTTTTCTTGGGATCATTTCTTCGTGGACAACCAAGGATAAACGCTGCTACATCACTGATCGTATGATCGTGAGAACTCTGGAGCATAAATTGATCTCTTTCTAGAACTTCACTATCTGAGAGTTGATTTATCGCGTGTTGTACAATCTTGTAGCCACCAGCACCGCAAAGACATACATGACCGAGAAACGTACAAACATCTTCAAAAGAAAGTTGATATGTTGTGATGCCCTCGCTGAAAGAACCAGTAAAAACTCCATGAGGATAGTTGAATATTAGTGGTTCGATATCATAAATGAAATTATAATCTTTGTGCCATTTCTGCTTTTGAATTTTCATGCTACCATGCATGGTTTGAATAAATTTCTGACAAGTTTTACTAAAAAATATTTGGCTTTTAACCTGTTATCACTTCATTTACCTGCCATTTATTTTGCGCTAAGTCTTTACTGTCGTTAAACTTGACAAGGGTTTCTGGGCACAAACTTTATGGCACTACTAAATCAAAATGTCATAAATATCGATGTATAAATAAACTGAGAATTTTTAGGAGACATAATGAAAACGACATTGCCAAAAGTCGATGAAATTGAGCATAATTGGTATGTGATTGATGCCGAAGGTGTTCCACTTGGGAGATTATCAACCAAGGTAGCAGAACTTTTGCATGGTAAACATAAACCAACCTATACTCCCTTTTTTGACATGGGAGATTTTGTGATCATTCTTAATGCTGATAAAGTAGTTCTGACTGGGCAGAAAGAACTGGCAAAAGAGTATAAATTTTATTCTGGCTATCCAAGTGGCCAGCGAACAGTTTCTTATTTACAAATGAAAGCGAAGAAACCTGATAATATTGTTCATCATGCTGTACGTGGAATGCTTCCAAAAAATAAGCTTAGAGATCGCATGCTTAAGCGACTCAAGATATATACAGGCAATGTACATAATCACCAAGCCCAGAAACCTGTAGAAATCAAGATTTCATAATTTAGGAGAATGATACATGCAATATTTTGATGCAGTTGGCAGGCGTAAAGCCGCAGTCGCTCGTGTTCGTCTTTCCAAAGGAACTGGAAAGAGAATTATCAATAAAAAACCAATGAAGGAATATTTGAGTAGAGAAACCCTTGAGATGATCGTTGAAAAACCTTTTGATATTATCGATCAGGCAGACAAATTCGATATGAAAGTCAATGTTCGTGGTGGGGGACTTGCTGGTCAGGCAGGTGCTATCCGCTTGGGTATCAGTCGAGCGCTCCTGGAGTATGACCCAGAATTGCGGGGATTACTAAAAAAAGCAGGACTCCTTACCCGTGATGCACGAGTAAAAGAACGTAAGAAATACGGACTCGCCAAAGCACGTAAAGCATATCAATATTCAAAGAGATAAAATATAAATCAATTAATTTCTGAGCTGCAAACGGTGTTCGGTTGTCGAATATATGCAGTGTCGATGAAGTTAAAATAATAAACCGTTGGAGGACACACATGAGTGTCGTTGAAATGAAAAATTTACTCGAGGCTGGTGTACACTTTGGTCATCAGACCCGACGCTGGAATCCAAAGATGAAAAAATATATTTTCATCAAGAGGAACGGCATACACATCATTGATCTCAAACAAACACTTGAAGCTATTAATCAAGCTTATTATTTTTTTCGAGAACTTGCGGCAAAGGGCAAGAACATTCTGTTTGTTGGTACCAAAAAGCAGGTGTCCGAAGGCATCGAATCCGCTGCCCAGAAATGTGAAGAATTCTATATCAGTCATCGCTGGTATGGAGGGACATTGACCAATCTGAATACCATTAGAAAGAGTATTGCAAAACTCGATGAGTTCGAAGAACTAAAAGAGAGTGGAGAGATCAATAAATTTACCAAACTTGAGATACTTCGTATGCAACGTAAATATGATAAAATCCTCAGTGCGCTGGGTGGAATTCGAGAAATGGATCAAATTCCATCTGCACTTTTCATTGCAGACATTGTGCATGAGAGAAATGCGGTAAACGAAGCTAAAAAACTCGGTATTCCTATTGTCGCAATTGTAGATACCAATGGAGATCCTGATGGTATCGATTACATCATTCCAGGCAATGATGATGCAATGAAATCAGTCAATCTCATCTGTGACATTATGGCAAATGCAGTAATCGAAGGTAAGAGAATTGCAGCAGAAGGTGGAGATATCTCTGATTTTGAATCTGTCGATAAAGACCAAGAAGTTATCGAAGAAGAAGCAGAAGCCATAGCTGATGAAGTAGCAGCACCAGAAGAAGAAGTGGAAGTTGAAGAAGCGCTTGAAGAAGTTGTGGAGGTAGAACCAGAAGCGAAAACGAAAAAGACGGAAGAGAAGAAAGAGGATAAAAAAGAAGAAAAAACTCAAAAGAAGGAAGAGGAACCTGTGGAAAAACGTTTCGAATGCCCCGATTGTGGCAAAACCTTCTCATCAAAACGTGGACTAAAGATTCATCTTGGTCTTGTCCATCAAAAATAAGGAATTGGAGTAATAATGGAAATAACTGCAAAATTAGTAAAAGAGTTACGAGATAAAACAGGTGTCGGATTAATGGAGTGCAAGAAAGCACTTAAAGATTCAAATGGAAATCTCGAAGAAGCTATTAAGTTTCTGAGAACAAGCGGCTTAGTAAAAGCAGAGAAGAAGTCAGAGCGTGAATCCAACGAAGGTATTATCCATGCATATATTCACCCTGGAGCAAAACTTGGAGTGCTGTTAAAACTTGCTTGTGAATCTGATTTTGTTGCAAAAACTGATGATTTTGTCGAACTTGCAAACAAGATCGCTATGCACATCGCAGCAACAGATCCACTTGCAATATCAGAAGAAGATCTTGATACTAAGCTTGTTGAAGCAGAAAAAGAGATTTATAGAGAAAGAGCTTTGAAAGCAGGAAAACCAGAGAATATAGTTGATAAGATCGTTGAAGGTCAGATTAAGAAATACTATACAGATAACTGTCTTTTGAGCCAGCCTTTCATCATGAATGAAGATATGACTGTCAAAGAGCTTATATCTGATGCAGTTCTTAAACTTGGTGAAAATATCAATATCAAGGAATTTGCACGTTTCAGCATTGGTAAATAGCGTGAAATATAAAAGAATTCTCATTAAAATAAGCGGCGAGGTTCTTCAAGGAACCCAATCTTTTGGAATTGAGAATGAAGCAGTTACACGAATCGTAAAAGAGCTTGTTGAAATTCACACACAGGGAGTAGATATCGGTCTTGTTATTGGGGGTGGAAACTTCTTCCGTGGTGCAACCTCAGCAGTAGACGGCATGAAACGCTTTCAGGCAGATGAGATAGGTATGCTCGCCACCGTTCAGAATGCGATTGTACTCCATGCAAAGCTGGACGAATATCATGTTCATTCGGAAATTTTTACTGCGAAACCAGTAAATAACATTGGCGGTTGTTTTACAGCGGAAGGTGCGCAATCTGCATTACGCGCCGGTAAGATATGTGTCTTTGCCGGTGGAACTGGAAATCCATATTTTACTACTGATACTGCTGCTGTTTTACGTGCACTTGAGATAGAAGCTGATATTCTGCTCAAAGGAACTAAAGTTGACGGTGTCTATGATCGAGATCCTGTAAAATTCCCTGATGCTACAATATTTCGCTCAATTACCTATAAAGATTATATCCAACTCAACCTCAAAGTATTGGATCTTACTGCAATTTCTCTTGCGAAAAATCATAATCTTAAAATTCGAGTATTTAATATCAGAGAAAAAGGAAATATTCTCAAAGCTGTTTCTGAGGATAATTTTGGTAGTATTATTGAATAGTTAACTTGCTGACAGGTTGCAAATTACTAAAATTAGTTTATATTATAGTTCAATTTCGGAGGACCAAGGGAGAGCGTCATGCAAGAATTAGAATCGATCTATAAAGAAACGCGTGCTAAGATGGATAAAACCATTGATGCATTGCGAAAGGAACTACTTCGAATTCGTACAGGCAAAGCAAACATCTCACTGCTCGAAGATATAACGGTGAACTATTATGGACAACCCACACCAATCAGTCATGTGGGAACCATCTCAACCCCAGAAGCTCGCCTTATTCTTATTAATCCATGGGAAAAGAACATGCTTCAGGAAATCGAAAAATCTATTCTTTCATCAGATCTTGGTATCACACCTCAAAATGATGGTAATGTCATTCGTCTTGTGTTTCCACCTCTTACAGAAGATCGACGCAAAGAACTGGTTAAATTAGTGAAAAAGCATGGGGAAGAAGCCAAGATCTCTATAAGAAACACTCGGAGAAGTTCTAATGATGAAATAAAAAAACTGGAAAAAGACAGTGTGATCTCAGAAGATTATTCCAAAGATGGTTTGGACGAGATTCAGGAGATCACAGACGATTACACAAAGAAAATTGATGAAATAGTAGATCATAAAGAAAAAGAAATCATGGAGATTTAACTATTATGAGCTTTATCATAACATCAGATTGTATCAAATGCGGAGCTTGTGTCGATGTATGTCCAGAAAATGCAATTGTCGAAGATGATACGCAATACTTTATTACAGGTGATTGTATCGAGTGTGGATTATGCCTTCCTGAATGCCCACTCGAAGCAATTGTCGGAAATGGCAAGAAATAAAAAAAGCTTATGAATTTTGAAAATAAGTGTACTGTAAATAGAAGAACCAATGCCTTGATTGGTCTTGCAGTGTTTGTGGCATCCTTTATTATTTACTTCATTACAAAACCAGTTTCCCTTTCTTTTTGGGATTGTGGTGAATATATTGCTTGCAGCTCGATACTTGGAGTACCCCATCCTCCCGGAAATCCTTTCTATATATTGCTTGGAAAATTTATCACCTTGCTTCCCCTCGGATTATCTGATGCTCAATCTGTAAGTCTTCTTTCGATATTATTCAGTTCTTTTGCAGTATTGTTTGTATATCTCTCGGTAGTGAAGCTGGTTACGATCTGGGAAGTAAAGCCCAGATTCGCATATTTTGCAGGTGTGGTTGCAGCATTGTTTATTGCATTTTCAAAAGAATTTTGGATCAATGCAATAGAAGCAGAAGTATATGGGGGACTCTCTTTTTTCATTGCTCTGATAATCTGGTTGACCTTGATCTGGACTGAGAAACAAAAGAATTTCGATCGTCAAAACATATTACTCTTTATTATATATTTATTTTTCCTTGGATTTGGTGTACACCAGACAACTTTGCAAATCGCTCCTGCAGTGCTTCTTATTGTAGTGCTTCCCCTCGTGAAGTTCAACAAGGCTTTCTACAAAAAACTCATAATGTTTGTACTCATTGCTCTGGTGCTATACTATATATTCTATCTTATTGGGACTGAATTTGGACATGGAAGTATTGGTAAATATGTATTTGCTTTATTCGTGATAGGTGTTTTGATATATTACCTACGGGGATATGTTGAACCACGTGTATGGTTCTTTGCACTTTTGATGGTTTTGCTTGGTTTGAGTACTCACCTCATTCTCCCGATTAGAGCTGCAGCAGATCCTTTCATCAATGAAGGCGATCCATCCACTGTACAACGATTTCTTGATTACGTATTCAGAAAACAATATGGTCCCACAAGCTTCTTTGTGCGGCGTGCTCCGATTCTCATGCAACTTGATTTTCACTTCATGCGCTACTTTAGCTGGCAGTTTTTTGATGCAGAAGTGATTGCTAATTTCATCAACATATCAAAACAGTTCGTACATGCAATTTTCCAGTTTATTGTAATAGCTCTTGGATTAACTGGTGCCTATTATCAATTTAAAAAGAGTAAGCGTTCATTCATCTATTTAGCTTCATTTTTTTTAATGGCGAGCATTGGTATGATACTCGTGATGAATCTCTCAAGTGGTGAAGTGCGCGATCGGCCGTATTTCTTTATTACTGCGTATATGCTCTGGGCTTTCTGGATGGGTATAGGTGTAATGGGAATCGTTCGATATATTTTGAAACGTTCTAAACCCATAGCAATTATCGCACTTGTACTGCTCTGTTCACTACCTATCATCAATATGGCTTCACATTATTATAAAAATGACAGAAGCCAGGAACTCCTTGCACTTGAATATGGCACAAACTTCCTGAATGGTCTCGATAAGAATGCGATCATCTTTACTAATGGAGATAATGATACTTTCCCGCTCTGGTATGCTCAAGCAGTATATGATCCTAATGCCGAAGAATATTATCTAGAAGATGACACCTTACTCTTCAAGGAAATAAAGGGTTTCTCTATTACTGATAAAAAGGAAATTCCTAAAGAAACGCAGTACAAACTCTATCAGGCATACGAAGCTAAGAAAAATCTCGGTGGCATTCGTAAAGATGTATCAGTGGCTAATCTCAGTCTTTTAAACACTCCCTGGTACATCAAGCAATTACGCGATTTTGAGGGTATCGAGATCAACCTGACTGATAAACAGATCGACGATCTACATCCAATCGAGCTTTCTAACGAAGCAACTTTCAAGGTCGGAGATATCAAAGTTACTTATCCTAAAGGTACAAGATTATTTGTAAAAGACCAGATGGTGCTTCAGATCATCAAAGACAATTTTGGAAAGCGACCGATCTATTTCGCAGTTACTGTGGCAGATAGAGTTGGATTTGATGAGTATCTTCAAAGCGAAGGTATGGCAGATCGAATCGTTTCTACCAAAGGTGAATTCCAGATCAATGCTCCTCGCTTGAATCATAATATTGAGAACGTATTTGATTACACATCGATCTATAACGAAGACCTGTATAAAGACGAAAACATGAAACGGCTTATCAATAATTACGGGGCTGACTTTATGCGTATGTCCACAATTTTCTATAAGAATGGCGATTATGAGAACGCAGTGAAATATTTGAACAAGGCGATGGATTTCATTAGTAATAAGGAAAGATATCTGCCGAGTCTTGCCAATCTCTATTATGAAATGGGACAGTATGATAGTGCACTTGTGATTATTGAGCCACTTATCAAAAAACAACCCAACGATCCTCAGCTGATCTATCTTAAAGTGGAATTCCTGAAACGAAAAGGGGATATCGATAATGCCCTTCTCACACTTGAGAGCTATATACTTGAAGACGTAGATGAACAATACTTCCTGAACCAATATATGAAAATGCTCAGGAATAACAAGCAACACTTAGAACGAGCACAGGGATTCTTCGAGGAGCTTGAGCAAAGATATCCTAAGAATCAGTATGTTCAGCAGTACAAATCTCAGCTTGATAAATTAACTGAAAAAGACTAAGGATTCAATAACGAAAATAATTGTTATAAAAATTGACGTAAAACCCAGTACAAAATTACTGGGTTTTCAATTATAAGAGAATAGTATGTTTAAAAAAGTTTTAACAAAAGTTTTCGGCACTCAGTTCGAGCGGGAAGTGAAAAAGATACAGCCCGTTGTCGATGAGATAAACCGTATATATGAAACACTCTCATCCATCTCAGATGAAAAGTTGAAACACAAAACCGTCGAATTTAAAGAGAAGATACAGCAGCATATTGCAGAAAAGCAAGCGCTCCTCGAGGAACTTGAAGCAGACTATGACGAGACGATCGATGAGGATGCAAAAGACCAGATCGGCTTCAGGATCGATGAAGCGAAAAAGGATATCGAAGATGAAACCGAGAAAGTGCTGGAAGAGATATTGCCCGAAGCTTTTGCTGTGATAAAAGAAACCTGCAGACGCCTTGTTGGTTCTTCGTGGAAAGTGCGGGACCACGAAACTCAATGGAATATGATCCCGTATGATGTGCAGCTTATCGGTGCGATCGCACTCCATCGGGGTATGGTGGCTGAGATGAAGACTGGTGAAGGTAAAACTCTTGTTGCGACAATGCCCTTATATCTGAATGCACTCGTGGGTAAAGGTGCGCATCTTATCACGGTTAACGACTACCTCGCCCAGCGTGATGCTGAATGGATGGGGCAGATTTACAAGTATCATGGATTGTCTGTCGGATGCATCATTAATGATCAGGATCCATCTAAGCGAAAAGAGCAATACGAAGCAGATATTACGTACGGAACCAACAATGAATTTGGATTTGATTATCTTCGTGATAATATGGCTGTGAGCCCTGAGGGAATAGTGCAAAGAGGACATCATTACTGCATTGTTGATGAAGCAGATAGTGTTTTGATCGATGAAGCGCGTACTCCTCTTATTATTTCAGGAACAGTTGAGCATTCAAAGAATTATTATCGGGAGTTGAATCCGCAGATAAGAAAACTGGTAAACAAGCAGCAGAAATTGGTGAATGAAATTCTTGCTGATATCAATTCAATGATAGAAGCGGGAACTGCGCAGGAAAATGAGTTTGAATTTGGTAAAAAATTACTTACAGTTAAGCGAGCCGCACCCAAATCTAAAAGGTTTCTCAAGATCCTCAAAGAGGGAACATATCAAAAAATAATGAATGAAGTTGAGGGGCAATATCTTAGAGAGAAGTCTCTACATAAAATTGATGAGCAGCTTTATTATGCGATCGATGAGGGTCAGCGTAGCGCAGATTTAAATGAAATGGGACAGGATGAACTTTCCCGGTATGATGCTTCACTTTTTGTGATGCCGGATCTCGACGAGGAGATGGAAAAAATTGATGCTGATGAATCGATTCCTGTGTCAGAAAAGCAGGCAAAAAAGCAGAAACTTCAGGAGGAATTCCTCGAGAAGAATGAAAAACTGCATAATATCAAACAGATGCTGCTTGCATATTCACTTTTTGAGAAGGATGTCGAGTACATCGTTGCAGAAAACCGAGTGATCATTGTTGATCAGTTTACCGGTCGTCTTATGCCGGGCAGGCGTTTTAGTGAAGGATTGCATCAAGCATTGGAAGCCAAGGAGAATGTACAAATTCAGGAAGCTACTCAGACACTTGCGACCATTACATTACAGAACTACTTCCGCATGTATACCAAACTTGCCGGTATGACAGGTACCGCAGTAACCGAGCAGGTAGAATTCGAAGAGATTTATAAACTTCCGGTACTGGAAATTCCTACCAATGAACCAATCAGGAGGATAGATTATGATGATCTGATCTATCGTACGAAAAAAGAGAAATACGAAGCAATCGTCGATGAGATAGAAGAAAAATATAAGCAACGCCATCCAGTTCTTGTTGGAACAGTATCTGTTGAAGTATCTGAGGTGATAAGTAGAATTTTGAAACGAAGAAACATTCCACACGAAGTTTTGAATGCGAAATATCATCAAAAGGAAGCAGAGATAGTTGCCTATGCCGGTCAGGCTGGTGCGGTTACCATAGCTACGAACATGGCTGGTCGTGGTACTGATATCAAGCTGGGTAAGGATATTGTTCGATGTGATACATGCGTGATTCATTGTCTGAATGATTGCGATAAAGCAGGTGCAAATAAACCCTCTGAAAATTATGATTGTGCAAAGGATATGCCCTGTGGACTTCACATCATTGGAACAGAACGGCATGAGAGCAGGCGAATTGACAGGCAGTTACGAGGACGTAGCGGACGCCAAGGTGATCCAGGTTCTTCTCGATTCTATCTCTCTCTGGAAGATGATCTTATGAGAATTTTTGGTTCAGACAGAATCGCAGGGCTTATGTCGCGTATGGGACTTGAAGAAGGTGATGCAATCAAACATCCCTGGATGACACGAGCTGTAGAAAATGCACAAAAAAGAGTGGAAAGTCATAATTTTGAGATTAGAAAACAGCTTATCAAATATGATGATGTGATGAATCAACAACGTGAAGTTATTTATTCCTATAGAAGAAAAGTATTAAAGGGCTTGAATCTTCGTGATGAGATCATGGAAATGCTCTATGATGTTGTGTCGAACAAGGTTAACTCATTTATCGGATCAACAGTATATGAGGAGAATTGGCCTCTTGAGGATATTTATGGATGGTTTGAAAATGAACTTATAACCTCGCTTTCCATACCAGATGAGCTTGGTTCGATCAGAAATCAGGAAGATCTTATAGATAATATTTTTGATCAACTCAAGAAGGGATATTCAAAGAAAGAGAAGAATTTCGAAGAAGATCAGCGAAAATTAGAACGATACGCACTCTTATCAGTAGTTGATGAACAATGGAAAGACCATCTCTATGAAATGGATAGATTGAAAGAAGGTATCGGTTTACGTGCATATGCTCAGAAAGATCCACTGATTGAATATAAAAAGGAAAGTTATAATCTTTTCTTGAATATGCTCGACACGATCAAAGAAAAGGTTGTAAAAAAAACATTTACACTCTATCCTTCGATTTATTTCCAGATGAAGGATAAAGTTAAAGATATGCAGCTTTCTCATTCTGAACAAAACGCTTTCGATCATACAAAAGCACGTGCAGAGCAAGCAAGGCAACGACAGCAGTTACAGCAGATGCAGCAGCAACCTGAACCCGAACCGGAACACAAACTTCAACCCATTCGAAGAACAGAAGAGAAAGTAGGCAGGAATGATCCCTGTCCATGTGGAAGTGGTAAAAAATATAAGCATTGTTGTGGAAGAAATAAATAATCGAAAGGATATATGGCAAAGAATTTAGTTATTGTAGAATCTCCAACAAAATCCAAAACCATTGGACAATATCTTGGTAAAGACTTCACTATTCTCGCTTCAATGGGACATATTCGAGATCTTCCTCAGAAGGATTTCGGAATCAATATCAAAGATAATTTCAAACCGACTTATGTGCTTGATCCAAAGAAACAAAAGATCGTAAAAAAGATTAGAGATGCTGCGAAGGAAAGTGATAATATCTATCTTGCCTCAGATAACGATCGTGAAGGAGAAGCCATCGCCTGGCACCTGAAAGAGATACTGAAGAATACGATATCAGATGAGGATATATATCGTATTGTATTTAACGAAATCACAAAAGATGCAATTCTGGATGCAATCGAAAATCCTGCGCATGTTGATGAAAACAAAGTAGAAGCACAACAAGCAAGAAGAATACTTGATCGAATTGTCGGGTACAAGGTGAGTCCAATCCTATGGAAAGTCATCACCAAAAAACTTTCTGCTGGTCGTGTACAAACTGTTGCTTTGAGACTCCTTTGTGAGCGCGAGCAAGAGATTCGTGATTTTGTTCCGAAAGAATACTGGTCTATCGATGCAGAACTCAAAAAAGAAATCCCTTTTAATGCAACTCTGAAGAAATATAATGGCAAAACAGTTAAGCTTAACACGAAGGAGGAAGCTGAAGAGATCTTCGATAAGCTTGCTTCTGCGCAATATACTGTATACGATGTAAAAAAATCAGAGAAATCTCAAGCACCTTTTCCGCCATTTATCACCAGCACACTTCAACAGGAGGCTTCAAAACTACTTGGATTCACTACTAAAAAAACTATGCAAATTGCACAACAGTTGTACGAGGGAGTTACTATCAACAATCGTAATACAGGGCTTATCTCTTATATGAGAACTGATTCTGTGCGCATCGGCGAAAAAGCGAATTTCCAACTGAGAAAGTATATTAAAGATAATTATCCGGAAGAATATCTTTGTAAATATTTACGTGTATATAAGAATAAGAACAAAGCACAGGATGCACATGAGGCCATACGTCCGACCAACAGTTTCACTACTCCAGATTCTATCAAAGAATTTTTAACAAAAGACCAGTATAAACTCTATTCCCTTATCTGGAAACGCTTTGCAGCAACCCAGATGGCTAACATGAATATTCAAAACATCACTGCTCATATTTCAGCCGAAAAAGGGCTTTTTGAAACACAAGCAAGTTCAGTTCTGTTTGAGGGATTTTCAAAAGTTTATCCTTATATGCCGGTAAAAAATCTCAAGGAGAAATTCCCGGATCTTATAAAAGGTGATAATGTTGAGCTTATAAAACTGGATAAGAAGCAGCATTTTACGCAGCCGCCGCCACGGTTTACAGAAGCATCTCTTGTAAGAAAACTTGAAGAAGAGGGTATTGGAAGACCAAGTACTTATGCACCGATTATATCTACTCTTCTCCTGAGGAAGTATGTTGAGCTGAAGAAAAAGGTTTTTTATCCTACTGAGCTTGGTGAAACCGTTGAGAAATTCCTCATTGAAAAATTCGAAGATTTCTTTAATGTGAAGTTCACCGCAGATATGGAAAGCAAGCTTGATGATATTGAGAATGGAGAAAGGAACTGGATAGAGATACTCGAACATTATTATGACGATTTTATAAAGAGCATAGACAGCATTGATATCTCAAAAGAAAAAAAGAAATACGAGCAGAAAACAGATATTCTTTGTGATAAATGCGGTTCACCAATGGTTATCAAATTTGGAAAATACGGAAAGTTTCTTGCATGTTCAGCATTTCCTAAATGCAAAAATGTGAAATCCTTGGATGAAAATGAGAAAATTGTCGATGAAACCACCGATGAAAAATGTCCTAAATGCGGAGGAAAAATTCTGTTTAAGAATGGTAGATACGGCAAATTCTTTGCCTGCGAAAACTACCCTACCTGTAAATATACAAGACCCTACACGATTGGTGTGAAATGCCCTGAATGTAAGGATGGGGATCTTATTGAAAGAAAAGGAAAAAAGAACAAATTGTATTATACATGTTCAAAGTATCCTGATTGTAAATTTACGACAAATAAAAAACCTGTTGCAATTTCCTGTCCTGATTGTGGGGCACCTTCGATGTTTGAGAAATCCTCAAGAAAAAAAGTGAAGATCCTTGTGTGTGAAAAATGCGGTAAAGAGATAGCGCAATGAAGTATTCAGAAACCATTGTGTCGAGCATCAAAAGTATCCTTTCCCATAAATTGCGTTCTTTTCTCACGCTGGCGGGTATAATGATAGGTGTCGCTGCAGTTACTACAATGTTCTCTTCTGTGGAAGCAATGAAGAAGCTGATCGAAGATACTATTAGCTCTCTAGGATATGATAATGTCATAATACTGTATTCAAAATTTCCCGATACTAGCGAGGATGAACTAAAGAAATATAAATCAGTGAAACGCTTCAAGCAGATAAATTTTAATGATTTCTTCGCCTTAAAGAATAATTTAGAACATATTGAATATATTTATCCTACAGTAGATGATCAAAGGAACACCATAATAAATGGGAAAAAAAGCCAGATCCGCATTAAAGGTGTAGAGAATATATTCTTTGATGAAAAGGGTTACATTATTGCAGAGGGTAGAAAATTCAATGTGATAGAAACTGAAAATGGTGAAAACGTATGTGTATTGGGTAAAACTCTGAGTTCCAAGCTCTTCAGAGATGAGAGTGCGGTCGGTAAATTCATTTCCATTGGTGATGTGCGATTAAAAGTCATCGGAATATTGGATTTCGAAGAGAAACAAAGCAATTTTGCAAAGGGTAATGAATGGGAACGGAGACTTGCTCTTGAATCATGTTATGTACCAACTTACTTTAGCTCTAAGTATCTCAGGCCAACTATGAATATCGATGTAATATGGATAAAAGCAACTGATGCTCAGCTCGTAGGAGATGTATATAATTCAGCTGTTCAAATTTTAAGAGCACGCCATAATATGGCTGATGATGTGGGTATGCGAGATATAAGCAAGGATATGCTCGAGGTTCGTCAGCAGATTCAAGAATTTCTGAAAAACTGGAATATTATCCTTCTTGCAATTTCAAGCATCTCGCTTTTTACGGGTGGAATCGGGCTTTTTAGCATATTGCTGATATCTATTACAGAGCGCATGAAAGAGATTGGGATTCGTAAAAGTGTTGGTGCAAAAAATCGAGATATCTTTTCATATTTTCTGATCGAATCTATCATGCTGGCTTTAATTGGTGGAATCGTTGGCTCTGGTTTTGCGCTTATTCTTATCAATATACTTACAAAAGCATTGAAAGTTACTACAGCATTTCCATATCTCGGTATAATTGTTGGATTGATTTTTGCGATTGTGGTGGGATTGATTTCAGGTTTTTATCCAGCATATAAAGCATCAAAGATAGACCCTATACAGGCGATCTTTTACACCGAATAACTGCTGAATATGATCACAATTATCGCAATTATTTTTCTGATCGGCATCCTTGTTTTTGTTCACGAATTCGGACATTTCATTGTTGCCCGTTTGAACCATGTAAAAGTTGAAAAATTTTCTTTTGGTTTTGGACCAAAACTCATATCGTGGAATATCAGGGAAACTGAATACCGTATTTCCTTGATCCCGCTTGGTGGATATGTGAAAATGCTGGGAGAGAATCCTGAAGAGGAAAGCGAAGAAGAATTACAGAGTGAGGAGAGCTTTAAACAGAAAAGATGGTGGCAAAAATCATTGATTGCTTTTGGAGGTCCTTTTGCGAACTTTCTGTTTGCAATGATGATTTTATCATTAACTTATATTATCGGTATAAAAACATATGATCTAAAACCAGAAGTAGGAAGAATAGATCACTCTGTTCTTTCGGAAGTAAGTCCGCTTCAAGAAAATGATTATATCCTTGAGATCAATAATGCGGAAGTACCTACCTGGACCGCAATCATTAAGGAATGGGTCAACATAGAACAGGATGAAGTAGAAATCAAGTTGTGCAGGGGAAATGATACTCTTATTGTTATAACGCCAAATTTCAATTATCGTTACTGGTTCTCGAACATTCAACCGAAAGTGGCAGCAGTGGTAGGAGATGTATATTACGGACTCCCAGCGTATCAAGCTGGAATAAAAACAGGCGATAGAATACTTCAGATCGGAGATAAACAGATCGATGACTGGTATGACATGCAGAATGTCATCAAGAATAATGTAGATAATCCACTTACTTTCATTATTCTTCGTGATGGTAAAACTATTGAAATGCAGATTACTCCACAGACAAATATTGAGCTTGAAGACGAAGAGGGGATCATTGGCATCTCTCAGGTTCTCGAGAACGAATATATTGAACGCTTCTCTATTCCTACTTCTTTTAAATATGGATTTCTTACGACAATCAATATTATTGGTCGATATTACTCAGGACTGGCAAAACTTGTAAAATATCCTTCGGAAATAGGTAAGAGTGTTGGTGGACCGATAATGATTGCTTCACTTACCAGCCAGCAGGTTAAGGAAGGGGTAAGTGCATATCTCTCATTCCTTGCAATGGTAAGTGTGATCCTTATGATCGTAAATCTGCTACCAATTCCCGTACTTGATGGGGGAATGATCATATTCTCAATTATTGAAGGTATAAAAGGTAAGCCACTTACATTAACGACACAGGCAGTGCTTCAACGAATCGGTATAGTCATTTTGCTACTTATCATGTTTTTTGCTTTCTACAACGATATTTCGAGGTCTCTGGGGCGATATTTCTCCCTGAAGACCCCCAATACGACTGAAAATACAGAAAAACAACAGAAATAATGAGTTTTCAATTTACCATTCATGAACAGGATATCAAATCGTCAGCAAGAACCGGAACTCTCGAACTACTTCATGGAAAGATTGAAACACCAGTTTTTATGCCTGTAGGAACACTGGGAAGCGTTAAAGCAACTTCACCTAAAGAATTAAAGGACATTGGCTTTGATATCATACTGGGAAATACTTATCACCTTTATCTAAGACCAGGAGACAAGCTCATCCGTGATGCCGGTGATCTGCATGGTTTCATGAACTGGGACAAGAACATCCTCACTGATAGCGGTGGTTTTCAGGTAATGAGTTTGCAGCAGTTCAGGAAGATCTCTGAAGAGGGGATACGATTCCAGTCCCATATTGACGGTAGCTATCACCTGTTATCTCCAGAACGCGTTATGGAAATAGAACAAAATCTAGGAGCCGATATCATAATGGTATTGGATGAATGTGTACCTCATCCCTGTACTCAAGAGTATGCAAAAGAATCTGCGGATATGTCACTGAGGTGGGCAGAGCGATGCCTAATAAAGCATGAACAACTTGGAGGAGAACAGACCTTGTTCGGAATTGTGCAGGGAAGTGTTTATGATGATCTGCGCCAGGAGAATGCCCAGGAATTGATTAAACTTGATTTCCCCGGTTATGCAATCGGGGGATTGGCAGTTGGTGAAACAAAGGAGGACATGCTGCGCATTGTTAAGCTGATGGATTCGGTTCTACCGAAGAATAAACCACGCTACCTTATGGGAGTGGGAACTCCTATAGATATTCTTGAAAATGTTGAGCGTGGTGTCGATATGTTTGATTGTGTAATGCCTACACGCCATGCGCGCAATGGACAGGTATTTACCAGAAAGGGACGTCTTACCGTGAGAAATGGAGAATTCAAAAATGATATGCGACCACTACAGGATGATTGTAATTGTTATGCCTGCAGAAATTTCTCTAGAGCATACATCAGGCATCTCATTAATGTGAATGAAATTCTCGGAGTGCGTTTAACTACACTACATAATCTAACATTTTATCATACGTTAATGGCAGAAATCCGTGATGCTATTAATAATGGTACTTTCATGGAATATAAAAGCAAGTTCCTTGAACTTTATACATGTTCCAAAAAGAATTATGAAAATCTATAGTATCAACCTGATAACAATATTTAAATGCAAATCTTGTTAAGGTTGATTGTTCGAAAGGATACATATAATGAAAAAAGCAAAGATACTCTGGATAGATGACGAAATACAAATGCTTAAACCCCATATACTCTTTCTTCAGGAAAGAAATTTTGAAGTGATTACTGCATCAAATGGAAATGATGGCATTGAATTGGTAAAAGAACAGAATTTTGATATTGTACTTCTTGATGAGATGATGCCCGGTCTTGACGGACTGGAAACCCTGGAACAAATAAATAAGATCAACGAGACGCTTCCAGTGGTGATGGTTACTAAGAATGAAGAAGAAGGTTTGATGAATAAGGCGATCGCTCAGCAGATAACGGATTATATCATCAAGCCAATAAATCCCAATCAAGTTCTTATGTCATTGAAGAAAATACTGATGTCAGAAGAAATTCGACGTAATCGAACAGGTGAAGAATATGCAGAATTCTCTGCCAAGCTCAATCAAAAGCTCTTTCGTGAGCCAAATTGGGAAGATTGGATAGATATTTATCGGTCCATTGTCGAATGGGATCTTAAACTTGACCAGCTTTATTATGAAGATATCATTCAGATGCATATTTTTGAGAAGAAGAACTGCGATAATGAGTTCTCGAACTACATCGCAAATAATTATGAGAATTTCTTCACAGATCAAGATAAACCAGTTCTTTCTCATGAAGTGGTAAAAAAATATGTTGCTGATAAACTATACACAAAGAAATTAGTATACTTCATTGTGCTGGACTGCCTTCGTCTTGACCAATTCCTAGTTTTTAAGCCCTTCATTGAAGAAATTTTCAATGTGAAGACGGATTACTATTACTCTATCTTACCCACATCAACACCGTATTCACGTAATGCGATTTTCAGCGGTATGATGCCTAGCAGAATAGCAAAGATATTCCCTCAATATTGGAGAAACAGCAAGGATGTGGAAAACAGTTTTAACCGTGATGAACATTTTTTTTTGGATGAGCAACTCAAGCGATTTGATATCCCAATACCACAAGGTACAAAATATACGAAGGTACTCAATACTGAAGAGGGAGAATTTGTGACTAAGAAGATCCCGTCCTACAAGAAGGAACGATTGGTGATAGTTGTATATAATTTTCTGGATCTATTGTTGCATCACAGATTTAAAGATGAGGTTCTGCAGGAAATAATCCCTAATGATCGTGCCTTACGTTCATTAACAAAGCTGTGGTTCCTTAATTCTCAGTTCTATGAGACTCTTAAATTGATCTCTCAGCAGGATGCGATCGTGGTGCTGACAACTGATCATGGTTCAATCAAAGTCGAGCATGCAACCAAAGTGATCAGCGATAAGGAAATTTCGTCTGGCTTGAGGGCTAAACATGGGAAAAATATCACCTGCAATGAGCGACATACTATAAAAGTGACCAATCCATCAAAATATCATCTGCCGATCGAGAATGTGGTGGAGAACTACATCTTTGCAAAAGGTGATCATTACTTTGTATATCCAACTGATTACAACGAATATAAGCGAAAATTTGATGGAACATACCAGCATGGTGGAGTATCCATGGAAGAGATGATACTACCGATATCAGTGCTAACTCCGAAGAAATAATGTTATGATAGAATTACCTGTAGAATATATCAGCAAAAGCGAAGAAGAAACAGCAAGTATTGCAGATAATTTCTCAAAGGAGATTGAATCAGGTTCTCTGATTGCATTAGTTGGTGAACTTGGAAGCGGGAAAACCTTTTTTGTGAAGAAACTCGCAAAAATCCTTGGTTTCGACGGATATGTGTCCAGTCCAACGTTTACCATACTAAATATTTATGAAGGAGAGTTACCTATATTCCATTTTGATTTTTACCGGCTGAAAGATCAGGTTGACATTGAAAATATCGGATTTTATGATCTTATACGTGAAGACGGTATCTTTCTCGTTGAGTGGCCAGAGAAGGCGCGTTCTCTGTTTCCTGAATGGTATTATCAGATAACATTTGACATTCTCGGTAAAGATACGAGGAATATTAAAATTGAAATAATAAAATAAGGTAGCGTATGTCCAGATTAATGAAAAGCGTATCCGGTATCAGAGGAATCGTAGGTGATACTCTGAATGTAGAGCTTGTGCTCTCGTTTGCAAAACGCTTCGGTGTGTTTACTGGTCGAGGAAGAATTGTTATTGGAAGAGATTCAAGAACAACCGGAAAGATGCTTCAGCAGGTGGTTTCCGCAGGTTTGATGTCAGTGGGATGTGACGTGATCGATATCGGGATATGTCCCACACCCACCGTACTTCTAGCAGTTGAAAATCTCAATGCGAATGGTGGTATCGCAATTACAGCAAGCCATAATCCACCTGAATGGAATGCACTCAAGCTGATCAATGCTGAAGGAACATTTCTTACTCCTGAGCAAGGAAGAGAGTTCTGGAATATTCCTGAACAAGAGTTTGTTGATCTTGATTGGGAGAAGGTTGGTTCACTTTCTAACTATGAGAATGCAATCGATGATCATATTCGGGCTATACTTGGTCTCGATGTTGTAGCTGTTAATGAAATTCGAGAAGTACATTTCAAAGTTGTGATAGACTCCACTAATGGTGCTGGTGGATTGATGTCCCCAGGATTGCTGAAAGCACTTAATTGTGAAGTTATCGAACTGTTTTCTGAACCAACAGGTAAATTTTCCCGTGTAGCAGAACCTGTTGCAAAAAATCTAACTGAGCTTGAGAAAGTAGTGAAAGAGAACAATGCTGATATTGGATTTGCAACCGATCCCGATGTTGATAGATTGTCCATTGTATCTGATAAAGGTAAGGCACTTGGTACTGAATTTACTTTACTGCTTGCAGAGAAATATATTCTTTCTCAGGAAAAAGGATGTATAGCCACAAACTTGTCATCCTCAATGGCATCAGAAGAAATAGCAAAAGAGTATGGTATAAAAGTTTTTAGAACACCTGTGGGTGAAATCAATGTTGCACAAGCTATGAAGAAGCATGGATGTGTGATCGGTGGAGAAGGAAATGGCGGAGTTATTTATCCCAATCTGCATTTCACCAGAGATGCACCACTGGCAATGACGCTGATTCTATCGTATATGGCAAAAACAGGAAAGAAAATATCAGAACTTGTAGTAGAGATTCCTCATTATTTCATGTACAAGACTAAAATAGAAATCGATGCTGGACTTGATTTTACTACACTTGAATCAGATATACAAAAAGATAATGTTGATTTAAAAATTGATCGACAGGACGGAATTAAATTGATAGCTGATGATTATTGGATACACATAAGAAAATCTGGAACTGAGCCGATCGTAAGAGTGATTGCAGAGAGCGATACAGAAGAAAAATCTGAGAAATTGTGTGACAAGATTATCACAAAGTATTTTAAATAGACTATGGAACAAGTTACTGGCTGGCTGCATAATATAACCAATATCGAACAGGATATTTTGAGTAAAATTATCATTTCGATCCTGATACTGATAGTGCTTAAGATAATACATCTGGTTGTTCTCAAGATAATGTGGAAGAATATTGAAGAACCTCGTAAGCGTTATCGATGGAAAAAAACAGTCACATATATTTTTGTATTTATCGGATTTCTCATATTAGGCAGAGTCTGGCTCAAGGCGTTCCAATCACTGGCTACATTCCTTGGATTGCTCTCAGCTGGACTGGCGATTGCATTGAAAGATATCATAACTGATATCGCAGGATGGATATTCATTATTTGGCGCAAACCCTTTGAAGTGGGGGATCGTATCGAGGTTGGAAAACATGCTGGTGATGTAATTGACATCAGGTTATTTCAGTTCAGTTTACTTGAGATTCGTAACTGGGTGGATGCAGACCAGAGTACAGGACGCATCATAAATATCCCAAACAGCAGAGCACTTAATGATGTCGTAGCTAATTTCAGTAAAGGATTTCAGTATATATGGAATGAGATTCCAGTCCTGATAACTTTTGAGAGCAACTGGCGAAAAGCAAAGACGATCTTACAACAGATCGGTAATAAACATGCAGAACATCTCACTCCCCATGCGCAGAGAAGACTGAAAGAAGCTTCTCGAAAATTCATGATCTTTTATAAAAATCTTACTCCTACGGTATACACTTCAGTAAAAGATAGTGGTGTGATGCTGACTGTAAGATACCTGTGTGAACCACGTAGGAGAAGAGCCACTGAACAGGCGATTTGGGAGGATATTTTAGTTGTTTTCAATAGTACACCCGGGATCGAATTCGCCTATCCCACCCAGAGATTCTATTATGATAAAGCTCGCGACTTTTCAATGGAGAGCCCTGAGAAAATGGTAGATGAAAATGATCAATCAGAAGGAGATGATAAAAATGGAATTTGATAAAGAATCACAGGAGTATAAGGAAGCAAAAGCTCGAGTTGATGAGTTACGAGGATTCTGGTCACATTTTGTGGTTTACCTGATTGTTAATGCAGGATTGTTGATCATTAATCTTATTACAAGTCCTCATCAATTGTGGTTTTATTGGCCTCTGATAGGTTGGGGAATTGGTTTATTTGCACATGGTTTTCATGTTTTCGGAGCTCAGAGAATCATGGGTAAGGATTGGGAAGAACGGAAGATCAAGAAATATATGGAAAGAAAAACAAAATAACTTTGAGACCAGAGAAAAAGAGAAATATTAAACCTGGTCAAGAAATTAGTTGCGATATAGCAGATAACATAATCCACAAAAAGGAAGTAAGATAAGTTATCTTATCTCAAGTAAATTATGAGATGTTTTTCAACAATTTTTCAGCTTTGCTCAAGTCTTCCTCGGTATCTATCCCGAAACCCTTATAATCTATTACATTTACTCTAATTTTTACATTATTCTCCAGCAATCTGAGTTGCTCAAGTTTTTCAACTTTTTCCAATGTAGATTGTTTCAATTTACTAAATCTTATAAGTGCTTCTTTTCTAAATGCATACACGCCGATATGTCCGAGATAGGTATAGTTTTCATCACCTCTTTTGTAAGGGATAACAGATCTGGAAAAATATAATGCATCTCCATCTTGATCACAGATAACCTTAACCCTATTGGGATTTTCAATATCTTCATTATTAGTAAGCTCATGGGCTAATGTTGCAACTTGTATATTTTTATCCTCGAAGCAGCTAAGAAGTGATTGCAGTGCATATTTTGAAATGAATAATTCATCCCCCTGCACGTTAACAAATAACTCTGCATTGATGTCTTGTGCGATTTCTGCAATACGGTCCGAACCAGAGTTATATTGTTTTTGTGATATTTTTACTATCCCACTAAAAGATTTCACCTCATCACTTATACGTTCGTCATCTGTAACTACGATCACGTCTTCGAAGAGTTTAGAATTACGGATATTGTTATAGATATGATTGATGAGCGTTTTGCCCGCTATTTTTCGTAAGGGTTTGCCAGGCAGACGTGTGGAGCCATACCTGCTTGGAATTATTGCAACTGACCTCTTTGTCATTGTTGTAATTCTTTCAGATAGTCAGCTAATTTCTTAGCAACTTCTTCCGGATCACCTTCCAGCATCATGGTTTTCTTCTCATGAGAGGGAGTGAATATTTTCTCGACCCATGTTGGCGAGCCGTTCAAACCGACTCTTTTTTCATCCAGTTCCAGATCATCGAAAGTCCATACAGGTATTTCTGCTTTTTTGGCTTTCATCTTAGTTCGAAGTGAAGGCAGTCGCGGTTCATTAATATCTTTTACTACTGTTAGTGCGATTGGGAGATGTGATTCTACTATATCAAAGCCATCTTCCATCATTCGATGAGCTACGATTTTTCCATCTTCGATAGAATCAATCTTTTTCACAAAAGCGATCTGAGGGATATCAAGATGGCATGCAACTCCTGGTCCAACCTGGGCAGTGTCACCATCAATTGCCTGTTTCCCAAAGAGAATGATGTCGAAATCACCAAGCTTCCGTATGGCAGAAGCAAGCGTGTAACTTGTTGCTAGTGTGTCAGATCCAGCAAATCTCTTATCTGAAACAAGGATAGCATTATCCGCTCCGATAGCTATGGCTTCTCGTAATGCAATTTCTACTTGTGGAGGTCCCATACTCAGTACAGTTACAGTTCCACCATGTGCTTCTCTGATACGAATTCCTTCTTCCAGCGCGTACATATCAAAGGGATTTATGATACTTTCCACACCTTCACGAATAAGTGTATTGTGTTCGGGATTTATCTTTATATCCGTTGTATCCGGAACCTGTTTTATACATACGATAATATTCATAATACTCCTTACAGCTCACCAATTAGTTTGTCGTCAGAACCGAGCAGTAACGTACACTTATTATTTAATGTAATATTCATGATTTCTACATTTTTTCCAATAATACTATCTCTAATCGTTCCCTCAACATTCTGGATAATTGAATCCTCGAGCATGATCGAATCTTTTAATGTAGCATTTTTTATTCTCGTTCCGCTACCAATACAGGTATTCGGTTGTAGTATTGCATTCTCTAATTCACAATTTTCTCCGATAACAACCGGACCCTGGAAATTGCACTTGCGAATCTTTGATCCTCTTCCAATATATAGCGCCCCATCGATAATCGAATCTTCGTCGAGATCGCTATCGCCAGAGATGTGCCAGCCGTTGAGTTTTCCACAGAAAAATTTGTTTGCATCTATGATATCTTTAGGTTTACCTGTATCGAGCCATTTGCCTTTTAGTATCTCTCCTTTTATGGTAAGACCTTTATCAATTAATCCTTGAATCGCATCAGTGATCTCATATTCTCCACGCCAGGAAGGTTTGAGTTCATCGATCGCTTGAAAGACATCCTTATCAAAAATATACACGCCAGCAATTGCAAGATTTGATGGGGGATTTTTCGGTTTTTCCACTACTTTGATCATAGTGTCATCTTTAAGTACTGCAATGCCAAATCGTTGTGGCTCATCAACCTCTTTCAATATAATAATACTTGAGGGCTTCTCTTCGTTGTATCTGTGCACGAGATTAGTAAGATCATCTTCAAATATATTGTCTCCAAGAAATACCATGAACGGTTCATCTCCAACAAAATCCTGTCCCATTTTCACTGCATGTGCAAGACCTTTGGGAGTATCCTGAACAATATATGTTATTTTAGCTCCAAGCTGTGAGCCATCTCCCACCTTTTCTCTGACTTGCTCTTGCTTGTAACCGACGATCAATCCAATTTCCGTAATGCCAAGATTAACAAGTTTCTTTATTATGTGATATACAATTGGAGTATTGGCAAGAGGAAGAATGTGTTTGGGCATAGAATAGGTAAGCGGTTGTAAGCGTGTTCCTTTTCCAGCGCAAAGGATCAATGCTTTCATAGAAAAACCTCCAGAATGAGCTTTTGTTTTCGACATTTGATAAACAATGAATCAGCATGTCAATGATTAATCGAACAAAA
>Ga0209834_10000210_pt1 | contig 35760 bp, 30 predicted proteins | sample Mar14236cmmetaG_FD_184134 | JGI IMG/M metagenome (GOLD analysis project Ga0209834, IMG submission 184134) | Marine hydrothermal vent microbial communities from Guaymas Basin, Gulf of California to study Microbial Dark Matter (Phase II) - Marker... ... | reverse complement strand
GTAGGCGATTTACTGAATGATGCTTCACATTTCATTCTGCTGGGCACTCATCTTGACCGGGAGAATGATCTGGAGATCACCCGGGGTGATATCGAAGAAGGACTGGAATACCTGGTAGGAGAGATGCGGGCCATGCGCCCCAGCTGGAAAGGGAATTTCGCCAGGTTGGAAGTGTCGAACTTAACAGGCGAAAATCTAGATTCCCTGCTTTTCTATCTGGCAGGCAGCGTGATCAGCTCCAGGAATATGATTCCTTAGCCGGGTGAAATCCAGCGGCGGGTTGAATAAAACCGGACCTATCTGAAAATTTTCAGGTAGGTCCTTTCGAGTTATTTAAGCTGCGACCAGGTAAGATATTGATGGATTTGCCAATCAGGAAGAAGTGTAACTAAGTTAAAATAAACGGATTGACGTGATCAATTAAGGAATAATAAGTATGAGTGAGAACTGGACATCAAAAAATATTCCGGATCTATCTGGAAAAACTATTATCATAACAGGCGCAAATAGTGGAATTGGTTGTGAATCAGCCCGGGAATTCATCCGTAATGGCGCGGAAGTGATCATTGCCAGCAGGGATCCAATCAAAGCTGACCGAGCTATGCTGAGAATGGAGGAAGAGTTTCCTGGGGCAAAGCTAAAATTTATTGAACTTAATCTTGCCAGCCTGGAATCTATCCGGAAATTTGCAGGAGAATTCAAATCAAATTACGACAGATTGGATATTTTATTAAATAATGCCGGAATCATGATGGTTCCTTACAGAGAGACTGAAGACGGGTTTGAATACACGATGGGCACAAACCACCTGGGCCATTTTGCATTGACTGGTCTTTTGATGGACAGACTTTCTACAACGCCTGGAGCCAGAGTGGTTACCGTCGCAAGCAATGCTCATTACACGGGAGAGATGGATTTTAATAATCTGCTCTTTGAAAATGGGCATGAATACACTCCAATGAAAGCCTACAGCAGATCCAAATTGGCAAATCTACTCTTCACCTATGAAATTCAGCGGCGTTTTCAATCCAGAGATCATGGTGTAATTGCCCTGGCAGCCCACCCCGGAATCGCGGCCACCAGCCTGGCGAACCATTTATTCTTTAACAAGATCTCGTGGCTGATCCAGCCGGCAATGAAATTGATCTTCCAGAGTTCGGCCATGGGGGCATTGCCCAGCTTGCGAGCCGCTGTGGATCCGGAAGCCCGGGGCGGTATGTACTATGGCCCAGGCGGCAGGGGGGAAAAATCGGGATATCCAATCGTTGTGGATTCTAATTCAGTATCCAAGGATGAAAAAGATGCCCTGAGGCTTTGGGAACGGTCGGAAGAATTGACCGGAATACATTATTTGGATTGAGCCATTGACTGACATGAAGTTCTAGTATCATGGCCGTTTGTGGAAAATCTCTTACTTGATAAAAATCTGATTAATTATTGATCTTAGACTTCTAGCTGATCAATAACCTTTCGGATGGTCACAGCACTTTGTTCCAGTTGAGCACCCTCGTCTGCTGTGAGAGGAACCTGTAAAGAATTTAATATTCCCATACCCCCAACCAGGTGCGGCAAAGACAGAGTCACGTTTTCTACCCCGGCAACTTCTTCCCGGGGAGTGCAGACAGTTAAGATCGCTCGTTGATCACTGAGAACTACCGAGACGATTTTGGCAATCGCGCTGCCAACTCCGTAATACGTTGCCCCTTTTCCTTTGATGATCTCATAGGCCGCATTGCGTACTTGCTGGTCTATTTCCTTTTTATCGTCATCGTCAAGGCAAATATCCCACTGTTCACAAAAAGATTCCAGAGGGATATTGCCTACCGTGACCGGTGAAAATGGGATCACTTCTGAATCGCCGTGTTCACCAAGTACATAAGCATGCACATGGGTAGAATCCACGCCTAGATGCTGACCGAGGAGGCTTCGGAATCTGGCACTGTCCAGGGTGGTTCCAGTGCCGATCACCCTGCTGGAGGATAGGCCAAAATTCGCGGCGCATGAGGCAGCCAGGTGGGTCATGATATCTACTGGATTTGAGGCAATCAGCAAAATGGCTTCAGGGGAGACCTGTAATATTTCTGGAATGATCGATCGAAATACGGCGGCATTGCGTGTGAGCAATTCGAGGCGAGTCTCACCTGGTTTTTGGCTCACGCCAGCTGAAATAACCACAATTTTCGAACCGACCAGATCGCCATAATCCCCGCTGTGGACTAATAAGGGATGAGTGAAGGGCACGGCGTGGCGCAGATCATTGGCTTCAGCGTTGGATCGTTCCTGGCTCAGATCCACCAGGATGATTTCCCGCCCAATACCTTGATTGATCAGGGCATAGGCCGCTGTTGATCCTACTAACCCTGCTCCAATAATGCCTACTTTCATTACTGATCCTTTGTCTATAAGGAGCAGACGCAAACCGTTTACATAAACCTACTTTACTGATGTGCAGGAAAAGGAAAACTATCCTGATGATGATCCTGTGTTTTGAGGATTATTCGATTGGATGCACCAGTATCCGGCCCGAGATCTCCCTCCCCAGGGCGATTTCCTTGCCGGCTATTTCCACTGTGAATGGGCCGTTGTAGGGAGCTTCATCGACGATCTTCAACCTCGTACCTGGCAGCAAACCCCGTTCCTCTAGATATTCACATAAGATCAGTTCCGGCTGATCGATCCGGATGATCTCAACATCCACTTCACAGCTGATCTCATTGAGTGGAAACGCTGGTGGAATCTCAATATTTCCGTTGGCGTCAGGGATGGGGTGCCCGTGGAGGCAGATAGTTGGATTCTTGAGAAATACCGCCAGGGCTTCCGTTACTGCAGCATCAGTAGCATGTTCCAACCGGCAGGAGATATCATAAACCTGGGACCAGGGGATATCAAGGTGGTCTGCTAGAAATCGTCCCCATAAACGCTGCCGCCGCACAACAATCAAAGCTCTATGCCGTCCTGTATCGGTCAACACTACTCCCTTGTAGGGGGTGTGGATGATCAATTTGCCTGCTTCCAGCCGTTTGACCATTTCCGCTGCGGATACAGGGGAAATTCCCATGCGCTTGGCGAGCAGAGATACCGCAACCGGTTCTTCCCCATCGGCAATTTCATAAATCGATTTTAAGTACATTTCCCTGCTTTCAGATTCTGGCATGGGTATTCCTTCTTTTATCCTGTTAGTGAGCTTGATTATAATCCTGAATTATTGATTTATTATGGGATAGCCATCAACTTGAAGTCTCAGAATCTATGGAGCTGATTAAATGGTTTTCCTATTAAGGCGGAAGTGGCCAATTATCTGGGTCTGCCATTCTGGTATGATTTGAGTGTAGTGATTACAAGTATTCCCAAAAATAATATGAAAAAAGTGACCTTTTCCCTACTGATTTGCCTGGTGCTGCTCCTGGTTCTTCCTGTGTCAGCGCTGGCTCATCCAGCGGATATGTATTATCACACCCATTTGGTCAAACTCTCCCCGGATGGCATCTTTATCACCTGGCAGATCGTTCCGGGGCCGATGATAGCCCAGAGTATCTGGTTTGATGTGGATAAAGACCAGGATGATCTGGTTTCAGAAACAGAAGCGGCGGATTGGGCGAATTCGATCTTGATGACATTTAGTGTTTCTATGGATCAGGAATCCCTTTCCCTGGAACTGGAATCTGTTGATTGGCCTTCAACGGTGGATACTCTTTTCAGTGGAGAAGAACCGATCATTATTTACCTGTTCGCTGAGTGGCCAGAGGAGATCCAGTTTGATGCCTTGGTATCCCTTCACAACCGCTTCAATCCCAAAAGCAGTCTGAGCTGGTTTGAGATCCAGGCAGAAGGCGGCTTGAGTTTTGAAATTCCAAACCAGAACAGCGGCAATTTGGAGATCTTGGTAGGCCTGGAGTCAGGGGATTCCGAAACTACCCGTCTGACAGGTTGGGAAAGCGGTTCCCCCTCCATCCCCTGGGTGGTGGAATCGATCGGGCTGGGAAAATTGGCTGAAGAGGCAGCAGAAGAGTCTCAGAAATCCCCAGCTGCCGGTTCTGGACCGGCATCCATCCTGGAAGGGTTGATCAAAAAACAGGAAAGCTCTTTCACTTTTATTCTGGGCGCTTTTTTCCTGTCTGCTCTATTAGGCGCGCTGCATGCCCTCAGCCCCGGACATGGAAAAACGATTGTTGCTGCGTACCTGGTTGGTTCGCAGGGAAAGGCCTATCACGCCATCGCCCTGGGTGGCATTGTCACCCTGGTACATACAGGCTCGGTTTTTTTATTGGGTATATTGACCTTGACTGCGTCCCGTTATTTTCTGGCGGCAGATGTCTTCCCGATTTTGGAACTGGTTTCGGGATTATTGATATTTGTGCTGGGGATTGGCTTGCTCTATCCCCGGCTGAAGCTCTGGTTCCAGGATCTGCGTCAGAAACGTAAAGTTAAGAAAGTTGAGGAAGGTTCGGGAACAGATCCATTAGGTGGGGAAAAACGTTTGCAGATCGACCAGCCAATTGAAGAAATTGGTCCTGCTCACAGTCATACTCCTTCCGATTTGGGCTCGATCCCGCGCGGACCATCTGTAAGCAGCCCCCTGGAGAATATTCGTTGGCGTAATTTGATCCCGCTGGCGATCAGCGGGGGGCTTGTGCCCTGTCCGGATGCGATCGCTATCCTCCTGGTGGCAGCAGCCATCAACCGGATCGCATTTGGATTGAGCTTGATCGTTTCTTTCAGTTTTGGATTGGCGGCCATTTTGATTGCTATTGGCTTGTTAATTGTGCAAGGAAAAAGGCTTTTTGAACGGCTGCAGTGGTTTAACAAGGCAGCTTTGATCATGCCGATCATCAGCGCCCTGATTGTCTTAACTGCTGGGGCCTGGCTGTCAGTTTCTGCTCTTCAAAATATTTCTGAATTCCCCGGTTCGTACCCTGCAGATCAAAGATCCACTCAATTCCGCTTGAAAGAAGCCCATGTTCTCTATACGTCCCTGGACGAAAAGGATCAATCCCAGCTGTTCATAATCCCGGCCGATGGTGGGACCCCGACAGCCCTTTCAGAAGGGGGTAATATTTGGTACTTTGCTGTGGCGCCGGATCACAGCCAGGTAGTTTACGCAGCGGATAATGGCACTAATGGATCGCAGTTATGGCTTTGGGATTCGGGAACATCACGGAACGAACTACTCATGGAGTGCACCAGCGCCTATTGCTCAGAAATCGCCTGGTCGCCTGATGGACAGAGGATCCTTTACAGTCGGCTGGAATTAGACTCGGAGACCAATCCCGCTAATGTGCAGTCTATCTGGTGGCTGGATCTCAATACCCGGGAATCCGCGCCACTCTTCCAGGATGCGCTGACGCCTGGATTTAGCGCCCGCTGGTCCCCGGATGGGAGATGGCTAAGTTACACTTCTATCAATCCATTGGAAATAAAGATCTACCAGATGGAAACTGGAGAAAGCCGGATCCTGCCTAATACTCTGGGTTATCCGGCGGTCTGGTCCCCGGACAGCAAAACTGTGATCCTGCAGGACCTGGTATTGGGAGAAACTGGTTATCTGAATAAAATATTCTCCTATTCAGTGGCGGAAGATTGGTTGACCATGCTGGCCTATGACCAGATGTATTATGAATCCTACCCCACCTGGTCTCCGGATGGGGAGTGGCTGGCTGTGGTGCGGCGGGCGTGGGTGGAGGGTATTCCGAAAGAGGGCAACCAGCTCTGGGTGATGCACCCTGATGGCACAGAAGCCACCCAATATACAGACGAAGTGAAATTTACCTTTGGGCAGCCGTCCTGGTCATCGGACAGCCGCTACCTGGTATTCGATTATCGAGCGGTAGTGGATGGGCAGATCAACCTAGGGATTTGGGTACTTGATCTAAAAACCGGCCGGATCTCAGATCTGGTAGCGCCTGGAAGTCGCCCGGTTTGGTTAGAATAAGGGACTGAGTCCTTACCGAAGGACTCAGTCCCTCTGTTTGCCAGGACCTTTGTCCCTTTGCTAATACGTGAAGCTTGGCACATAAAATTTTTTATGGTATACCTTATAATTATTTATAAGACATATTTGTAAAAACAACCCAGAAGATAGATTGAAGGATTTATGCTTGTTACAACATTAGACAAATTAGTCCCGGGAGAATCGGGCAGAATCTTAAAAGTAAGTGGAAGAGGGGCTATTCGGCGTCGGTTGGTGGATATGGGTTTTACAACTGGAGCTGTGATAGAGATGATTAAACTTTCCCCGTTGGGGGATCCTGTCGAATATCGACTGCGTGGGTACCATCTCTCTCTGAGAAAATCTGAAGCAATGACAATTGAAGTGGAACTGATGTCCGATCCAATCCCACACAGAAGAAGAGGGCATTTTTCTGGATCGGGCCTGACGTTGGGGAGCTGCGGATCTGGTGAGCAAGTTGTTATTACCAGGACCCGGGGGGGCAAAAGGCTTCACAAAAGGCTTGAGGAACTTGGATTAAAACCCGGTTCTGAAGTCAGTATCATTCAGAATGAATTCCCGGGGCCCTTGATCATTTCAAATAATGATGGAAAAAGGTTGGTCCTTGGCAAAGGTATGGCCATGCATATCATGGTTAAACCTTCCTGATCTAACCTGGAGAATATTTTCATGAACAAGACCATCGCACTGGCAGGCAATCCTAATGTAGGAAAGAGCACGCTTTTTAATGCCCTGACAGGTTCCCATCAGCATGTTGGCAATTGGCCGGGAAAGACTGTAGAGAAAAAAGATGGCCAGCTGTGGATTGGAGAGCAGGAGATCCGGGTTGTAGATTTACCTGGAACTTACAGCCTGACAGCCTATTCGATCGAAGAGATCATCACCCGCGATTTTATTGTCAACGAAAAGCCCACCGCCGTGGTTGCGGTCGTAAATGCCGCCAACCTGGACCGGAATCTATATCTGGTTACCCAGTTGATCGAATTGGATATCCCGGTCATTGTTGCTTTAAATATGACCGATGTGGCCAGAAGACGAGGACTGGCTATTTCCCTGAAAGGATTATCAGAACGCCTGGGAGGGCTCCCGGTAGTAGAGACAGTGGGGAACCGCAGCGAAGGTTTGGAAGACCTGAAAGAAGCCATTGAATTGGTTATCAAATATCCCCACACCGGGAATGTCCAGACCAGCTTCAGTGGTATTGTTCAGGAGGAGATCGAGAGCCTCAAGGTAATGATTGAAGGCCAAGAGCAACTCAAAGAAACTTATCGTCCTGGTTGGCTGGCAACCAAGCTGCTTGAAAACGATCAGGATGTTATTAAAAAGCTGGAAACCCTGGAAGTGGAGGGATTGCTGGAGTCAGCCTGGGCCGCCCGTGAGCGAATAGAAACTCAAACCGGAGAGGATCCAGAGATCCTGATTGCTGATCAGCGCTACCAATTTGTGGACAAGGTGATTGATTCCGCAGTAGAACACCCCCGGGAAACCACCATCACCCGCTCGGAGAGGATTGATAAAGTTGTCACTCACAAGATCTGGGGTTTGCCGATCTTTTTGTTATTGATGTGGTTGGTATTTCAATTCACATCCAACGTAAGTGCCCCTTTCCTCGACTGGGTGGATGTGTTTATCAACGAACTTATCCTCAAGTGGACAGTAAGAATTCTGGGACTTGCGGGGGTAGGGAATTCTTGGATCTCATCATTGATCACTGATGGAGTGATCGCTGGAGTGGGGGGAGTGCTGGTCTTTGTACCTGTTTTGCTCTTCCTTTATCTGGCTCTGGGTGTAATGGAGGATTCTGGCTACATGGCCAGGGCGGCGTTTGTTATGGATCGAGTTATGCGCTGGATGGGCTTACATGGAAAGAGCTTCCTGCCCATGATCATCGGATTCGGGTGTACGGTCCCGGCAGTTTACGCCACCAGGACTCTAGAGAATGAAAAAGACCGTAAGCTAACAGCTTTTCTGGCTACCTTCATGAGCTGCGGGGCCCGCCTCCCTGTTTATGTAGTGTTCGGAGCGGCATTCTTTGGAGCTTCTTCTGGAACGCTGGTTTTTGCCATGTACTTTCTGGGAATAGTTGTGGCTCTGATCACGGGGTTCGTGATGAAAAACACCGTTTATAAAAGTAAACCCCCTGTGCCATTTGTGATGGAGCTGCCGCCTTATCGTATTCCCCGCCCCAGGGATGTCTGGAACCAAATGTGGGAGCGCACTCATGGCTTTCTGGTGAAATCGGGGACTGTGATCCTGGGGGTTTCCGTAGCCCTGTGGTTATTGATGGCGATCCCCGCTCATCAGGATCTGGGTCCGTTTAATGAGATCCAGGCAGGTGACAGCTTATTTGGCCGGATCAGCGGCCTTTTAGCTCCGGTATTTAAACCGGCGGGATTTGGATCCTGGCAGACCACTGGCTCGTTGATGACCGGGATTCTGGCCAAGGAGGTCATTGTAAGCACTATGAGCCAGATCTATGCCGGGGAAAGCCTGCCTATTGAAGGAAATAACACTACCTTTCAGCAGGATCTTGTTTCTGTTGGAACAGGATTTGGCCGGGCTGCTTATCTAACAATACAGGAAACGATAAATATCATCCCGCGAACCATCAATTTGATCCCATTTGTGGACTTGGGTGAGCTGGATTTTTTACCAACAGAAGGACAAGAGCTGGATTATACCCGTTTGGAGGGTTCATTGATAAAAGCCTTTGAAAAAACCGCTGGCTCTCCCCGGGCAGGGGCAATTGCCGCGGTTGCTTTCAATGTCTTTGTTTTGCTTTATATCCCCTGTGTTGCAGCAGTCACAGCCATGAAACAGGAATTTGGACGGCGCTGGATGTGGGCCCAGATAACTTATACCCTGGTGATTGCCTGGACTGCCTCTGTGGTGGTTTTCCAGGTGGGAAAGTTATTTTTCCTCTAATGAGACAGATCCATGACAACCAGTAAATTAAGCAGATTGCTAATATTATTTGAGGGATCATCGAGTGCGATGTCTGTCCGGGATCTGGCGTCTGAATTGGAGCTCAGGCCGGCCCAGGTGGAAAGTATGGTGGACTTTTGGATCAACAAGGGAAGGATCCGTGTTTCAACCAATCTATCTGAGTGCGGCAGCTGTTCGGTCCAGGGTGAATGCCCCTTTATTCTGGAAATGCCCAGGACTTTTGAGCTGGTAAATGATCATGCTCACAACCAAGAATTGGTTTCACGGATACCCTGCAATCAAAAGTAAATATATCTATGAATCAAAAGAACCGCCAATTCTCAGTTGGCGGTTCTTTTAATCAAGCTGGTGTTGATTGATTAACTTTATTTACCTTTGACACATCGGATTGCCGAATGAATTCGTGGCTGGGAAGGGTAAGTTCCACCTGCGAGGGACTGTTGAATTCTCAACCGCCCTAGGGCGGTTTCCTGACCTCAACAATGACTTCAGTCATCGTGATATTGGTGAAATTTCGTATCCCTTGACATTCTTTAATTACTCCATATAATTAAGCAGACTTTAATATTAAACGAGGTGAAGTATGTCCCCTCAAGATTTGTTTTATTCTATGTTCCACGAGTGGATGGAAATATCCATGCACCGCTCCATGCGCGGGTATATGCATTATGCCCGCGAGAAAGGCTTGTCGAGGTCGATGATAGGCACATTATTTCATCTCAGCCACCGTGACCATGCAGGTGTTACACATTTGGGGGAACACCTCGGTGTCAGCAGCGCCGCCGCCAGTCAGATGCTGGAGCACTTGGTGGAAGAAGGGTTGATTCAGCGCACTGAAGATCCTGAAGACCGCCGAATGAAAAAGCTCTCCTTGACTGAAAAAGGGTATCAGGTTGTGAAAGAAAGTGTCAGCGCACGATTGGGCTGGCTCGATGAATTATCGGCAAATCTTTCTGAAGAGGAAAAAAACCAGATCTCGAAAGTGATTAATTTGATCATCGAAAAATCGAGAGAATTGGATCTCCCTGACAAGGGAGAATGCTAATTAGAGGAGTCCCAAACTTATGCGGCGATTACTTAAATTCTTAAAACCCTATACATTTTTGATCGTCCTGGCAACGATCTTTTTATACATCCAGGCCACCGCCGATCTGGCTTTGCCGGATTACTTATCCAATATCGTTAATGTTGGCATTCAACAGAATGGTGTGGAAAACGCAGTTCCGGATGCGATCCGCCAGGAAACAATGGATAAATTGCTTTTATTCATGGGGGAAGATGATGCCCAGTTTGTATTAGGCAAATATCACCTTGCAGAACCCGGATCTATTGAAGCGGAAGATCTCTTAAAGAAATATCCCTTGATCGAAGGGGAAGAAGTTTTATTCCTGGGGGATTTCGATCAAACCACGACAGATGAATTGAATTCTATTCTGGGGAAAGCCCTTATTGCAGTTTCTGGTATTCAAAAGATGGTAGATAACCCTGACGCAGCGATGCCTTTTGGAGAGGGTTTTGATTTCGATCTTTCCCGTATTCCAGCCGGAATGGATGTGTTCCAGGCATTAGGAATGATGCCGGAAGATATGAGACTAGAAATGACTGACCGAATGGAAGAAGCCTTTGAATCCCTGGGAGAGAAAATGATCACCCAGATGGCTGTTGGCGCGGTCAAGGAAGAGTATGAGGCTCTGGGTATGGATGCGGGCAGGCTTCAGCGAGATTATATCCTGCGAACCGGTGGCATAATGCTGCTAATATCTTTGCTTGGCGGTGCAGTGACAATTGGGTCAGGTTATCTTTCCGCCCGAACAGCTGCTGGCGCAGCCAGGGATATCCGTGGGGCGGTCTTTAAAAAAGTAGAAAGCTTTACCAGTGCTGAATTTTCCAAGTTTTCCACGGCATCTTTGATCACTCGATCTACCAATGACGTCACCCAGGTTCAAACTGTGATCTTCATGTTCATGCGAATGGTGCTCTTCGCGCCGATTTTGGGTGTAGGTGGTGTCATCAAGGCCATTGATAAAAGTGCCAGTATGTGGTGGCTGATCGGTTTGGCCGTCCTGCTGCTGGTAGGGATGATCGTTGTGGTATTTTCGATTGCGGTTCCCAAATTTAAATTGATGCAGGAATTAATTGATCGGCTTAACCTGGTTACCAGGGAAAACCTGTCAGGTATGATGGTCATCCGGGCGTTCAATAAACAGGATGATGAATTAGTTCGATTTGATAAAGCCAATCGGGATTTAACAGATACAGGTCTTTTTGTCGCTCGTGTGATGGTGATCATGATGCCAGTGATGATGTTGATCATGAATGGTTTATCATTGGCCATCATTTGGGTTGGGGCTCATCAAATTGCGGAATCCGCCATGCAAGTAGGCGATATGATGGCGTTCATGCAGTACGCTATGCAGATCGTGATGGCTTTCTTGATGATGTCAATGATGTTCATCTTTTTACCCAGGGCAGCGGTTTCGGGCGCTAGGATTGCCGATGTGCTGGATACTGAAGTTGAAATTCAGGATCCTGAAAATCCCAAAACTTTCCCGGTTCCATTCCGGGGAGAAATTGAGTTTAAAGATGTGTCGTTCAAGTATCCGGATGCAGAGGACGAAATCATTCAGGATATCAATTTCACTGCCCGACCAGGTGAAACGACAGCATTTATTGGGTCTACCGGCTGCGGAAAATCGACTGTTATTAACCTGATCCCAAGATTCTACGATGTAACCCAGGGGAGTGTCCTGCTGGATGGTGTTGATATCCGGGATGTAGGGCAGAGCGATTTGCGGGATAGGATTGGTTATGCGCCTCAAAAAGGGACCCTATTCTCAGGAACAATTCAAAGCAATATGCTCTACGCTGATAAGGAAGCTGCTCCGGAAGATGTTCGGGCGGCACTGGATATTGCCCAGGCTAGCGAATTTGTTTTTGACGATGAAGAAGGCCTTGATTCCGAAATATCACAGGGAGGAACTAATGTGTCTGGAGGTCAGAGGCAGCGGCTGGCAATTGCCAGGGCGCTGGTTAAAAAACCTCCCATTTATATCTTTGATGACAGCTTCTCAGCCCTGGATTTCAAAACCGATTCCACTTTGCGCAGAGAATTGAAGAATAAGACCGGGGAGAGCACTGTTCTGATCGTCACCCAGCGAGTTGCCACAGTAAAAAACGCTGACCAGATCATCGTTTTAGACAAAGGGCGTGTGGTTGGCAAGGGTAAACACCAGGAGTTAATGAAAACCTGTGAGACATATCAGGAAATTGCGTCCTCACAGTTGAGCGAGGAGGAATTAGCATGAGTGAAAATAAACGTACTACAAAACCTGCTCGTGAAACTGGTGGACCGATGCGGGGACCCGGACCACGACCAGGAAGGGGACCTGGCGGTCATATGGGGGCGATGATGAAAGGCGATAAAGCCCAGGATTTCAAGGGCACAATGAGCAAGCTGCTGGCTTATCTGGGGTCCTATAATGTTGGCATTCTGGTTGTGATGGTTTTTGCAATTGCCTCAACAGTATTTACAATCATTGGCCCTAAAATTCTTGGAAGGGCGACTACGAAACTCTTTGAAGGTGTAATGGCAATGATTGCGGGCACTGGTGATGGCATTGACTTTGATTTTATCGGTCGGATCATTTTGATCACGATTGGTCTTTACCTGACTTCAACAATATTCAGCTATATTCAGGGATGGATCATGTCTGGTATAGCAGTGGACATCACATATCGCTTTCGAAAAGATATCGTTAAAAAGATCAACCGCATGCCTTTCAAGTATTTTGATAATACCAGCCAGGGTGAGGTGCTTTCCAGGATCACCAACGATGTTGATACGGTGAACCAGACCCTGAACCAGAGTCTCTCTCAAATCATCACATCCGTGGTAACTGTGGTCGGCGTGCTGGTCATGATGCTGACTATTAGTTGGAAAATGACCCTCGTGGCGCTAACGATCATTCCAATATCTGCAGTGGTTGTAATGCTGATCGTTCGCCAATCTCAGAAGTATTTCACACAGCAGCAGGAATACCTGGGTCATATTAACGGACATGTAGAAGAAATGTTCGGCGGCCACCTGGTGATGAAGGCCTTTAATGGCGAAGCGGATAGCGTCGAGAAATTCGAAGGGTTTAACAAGACACTTTTCAGTTCTGCCTGGAAATCACAATTCCTGTCGGGATTGATGATGCCAGTGATGCGTTTTGTAGGCAACCTTGGATATGTGGGGATCTCAATCCTGGGAGGTTATCTGGCCATCCAGCAGCTGATCACAGTTGGAGATATCCAGGCCTTTATCCAGTATGTGAATTCCTTTACTCGGCCTATCACTCAGATCGCTAATATTTCCAATGTGCTGCAGCAAACCGCAGCAGCGGCTGAACGGGTATTTGAATTCCTGGAGGAAGAAGAAGAGATCCCGGATGTGGAAAAATCAATTGTCCCGGATGAGATTAAGGGCCATGTGGAATTCCAGAACGTGCAGTTTAGCTACGATCCGGACGAGATCATTATTAATGATTTTTCGGCTGATGTGCAGCCAGGACAGAATATCGCCCTGGTAGGTCCTACGGGTGCCGGAAAAACCACTATGGTCAAACTCCTGATGCGGTTTTATGATGTCCAGAAAGGCGCCATTATAGTTGATGGGCAAAATATCAAGGATTACAAACGCGAGGACCTGCGCTGTTTGTTTGGCATGGTGCTCCAGGACACCTGGCTGTATAACGATACCATCATGGAAAATATCCGCTACGGCCGGCCGGAGGCAAGTGATGAGGAAGTCGTTCAGGCTGCCAAAGCGGCTCATGTGGATCACTTTGTGCGCACACTCTCTGAAGGTTATGATATGGTGCTGAATGAGGAAACATCGAATATTTCCCAGGGGCAAAAGCAGCTGCTGACCATTGCCCGGGCTTTTGTGACGGATCCCAGCATGTTGATCCTGGATGAAGCCACTAGCTCGGTGGATACACGGACCGAGGTGCTGATCCAGAAAGCGATGGAAGACTTGATGCAGGGCCGCACATCCTTCATTATCGCCCACCGACTTTCCACGATCCGCAATGCGGATCGGATCCTGGTCATGAACGAAGGAGATATCGTCGAACAGGGCAATCATGAGGAGTTGCTGGCTAAGAACGGCTTTTATGCTGAACTTTATAACAGCCAGTTTGATGTGGCTGGAGAGAATTAAGTTTCCCGACTTAATAAAAAACCGCACTCTGTATTCCCAGGTGCGGTTTTTTTTGTGGATTAACTTTGCGTACTTTTAAAAATACTCTGACCGATTCCAGGCCAGATCCGCAGAATACCAAATAACCCCCGTAAGATATTCCATCCGCCAATTAGAATCCAAACCCAGGCCAATGAATTATGGCTGCTTTGTTCCAGTGTCCAGATCCCAATAATTCCTGCCAGGGAGGCCAGGAGCATAACATTACGGAGGTAGCGGAAATCGCCGGTTCCCCAATGGACGCCATCAGTTAAGAAAGCCAGGGAATTGATGGGTTGGCTGATTGCAGAGACCCCCCAGGCGGAAAGAAAGACCTGCACGGCTGTGAAAGGTACTAAAAGATCGACCACTAGATTTCGTCCAACCCACATCAGAACGCCCAGCACTACACCTGTTCCGATACTCCACCAAAATCCTACCCTCACCACGTGTTTTGCGTTAGATAATGAATCCCGACCAATAAAAAATCCGACCAGGGATTGCACTGTGGCCGCAAATGCATCCAGGACGAGAGCGGTAAAGACCCACATTTGGCGGATAACCTGGTGTGCTGCACCCGCATCCGCACCGAGTTGATTGGCAACCCGGGTTGTATAGGCCAGGAAAAGGTTTAATATTCCGGTGCGTATAAACATATCTCCGCCGATAGAAAGAAGCTCTCCGGCATCCTTAAAGGCTATTTCACGGGTTAACCCAAGTTTTTTGTTTACCAGTAGAATACCAGCAAGGGCACCCAGCCATTGGCTGATCGTGCTTGCCAGGGCTGATCCGGCTACACCGAGGATTGGAAAGGGACCCCGACCGAAGATCATCAACCAATCAAGTAGTATATTGAGTACATTCACTCCCAGGGCGATCCATAAGGGTGTTTTCATGTCCAGGCGGCCGCGTAAAGCGCCGAAGCTAACCAGGGTTAATAAAACGGCCGGCGCGCCGAAAAGGCGGATTTGCATATATGAGACTGCGTTAGTCTTGACAGCGCCAGAAGCACCCAATAACCCTGCCAGCCAGGCAGCACTCGGCCCGATCATCATAATTAACAACAACCCAAAACCGGCTGCTAGCAGTAAAGCAAGGCTGAGAGTTTTCTTGACTTTTTCCTGATCACCTTTTCCATAAGCCTGGGCAATTTCGGTTTGGGCCCCAACTCCCAAAAAATTAAACATCCAGAATAAACTGGATAAAGCAGTGGTGCCCACTCCCAGGGCCGCGAGAGGAACAACGCCGAGGGAGGAAATAAAAGCTGTGTCCACCAGGGCGGTGATCGGCTCTGCGGTCAGGGAAAAAAGCACCGGCAGAGATAAACTGATCAAGGTTCGGTGAGGGCGTTTAATAAACGGGTGGGAAGTTGTTTCCATAAATTGATCTCAATTAGGGGCATTCTAATACAGGCATAAATCAGATAAACCATATTCTACCGCTGTTCAGCGGCAATGAATTTGAAACTTGATTCGTGGATTTATGCAACTTCCACTCCCAGAAGAGCATACCAGCCCATTCTTGTGGAGGGTTTTGATCATATTTACCAGAATATCATCTATTTTGTGGATGACAGGAAGGCGGTTATTGTCTATGCTATTACTATTGCTAAAAAGAATTCAAAATTCCATTAAGTTAATTACTACCAGAAAGGGACCAGAAGAATGGCAAAAAACCATCTTTATCGTCTATGTTCTGTGTTGATGGCTTTTATAGTTTTGGCAGGGTGTATTAAGGTTGATCCTGCATCGGAATCTCTGGAAATCACACTGGCTGTGGATGGGGCAGGAAGTAATCAACCGGTGATTGATGGAGTTCTAAATCCGGGAGAATGGGATCAGGCTGAACTGGTTCATTTTGAGGATGGGAGTGAGTTGTTTTTGCTTCAATCCGGAGAGTATTTTTATCTGGCTGTCAGGGCCCTCCCTGCTGAAATGATCGCCGGCAACGTCTTCATTAATGAGGGAGATCTGATCTCGATCCTCCATACATCAGCTGCACTGGGCACAGCGGTCTATGAAAGAGAAGGAAGCACCTGGCGAAAGATCCAAGATTTTGAATGGTGCTGCCGCACCAGGATGGATAGTGAAGAGGCCAGGGAGAACAGGGAGGTCTTCTTTGATAAGGAAGGTTGGTTGGGAATTAACTCTTTCCTTGGCAATGAAAATGAATTGGAATATAAGATTCGGCTGACTGGATCTGAAGATTTTTTAGCAGTGAACTTATTGAGGGTTGACAATCCCGCCCAAAAGCAGGTCTGGCCGATTGATTTGGTTGATGGACCTGCCCAACCCAACGAAGGGGGATTTCCGGAAGTAATGGAATTATTTCCCGAGACTTGGCAAAACCTAGAGGAACTACCATGAAAAGGACAATCAAGATGAAATACATGGTTATATATCCTGTTCTTATCTGCGCGCTTCTGGTGGGATGTCAAATTAACCCGTCCTCTCCATCAGCCAGACATGGAGCAAAGATGATCTATGATCCTGTGGGGAAACAAATCATAATGTTTGGCGGCAGAGGAGAAGGTAAAATTGTGGGGGATTTATTAGATGATATCTGGGCCTTTGATCTGGAGAAAGAGAATTGGCGGGAAATCAAGTCCTCATCACCACCACCCTCAAGATTAAGCCCGGGTTTAGTTTATGATCCATCCCATCATCAAGTTATTTTATTTGGGGGTTACAGCAGCAGGGGCCGCCTGGATGATACCTGGCTGCTTGATCTGAATGACTATGAATGGGAAGAAGTCAATCCTGCCCTCAGTCCACCAGCCAGAAGTGATTTAGGAATGGCCTATGACGGATCCAATCATATCGTTTTATTATTTGGGGGTATGTGCCTGGAAAATCAACGGGATCTTTGCGATGATACCTGGGTTTTTGATCCTGAGTCGAATCGCTGGATTGAAATGAATCCCCCATCGTCACCGCCGGTGATGTATGGTCACTCGCTGAATTATGACTTCCTTAATGATAAGTTCCTTGTTTGGGGAGGGCACATGTCAAAATTCGACCAGGGCAATATTTCTTCCGCAGGTTATAACGATTCAATCTGGTCATATAGCTATGCTGAAAACCAATGGCAGGAGATCCCTCCAGGTATTCAAAGCCACCCATCTGCAAGATATTGGCATCAGGCGGTTTATGACGCAAGATTATCAGAATTATTTGTTTTTGGAGGAGATGGAGGGAGAAGATATTTGGCCGATACTTGGTTCTATAATTTAGAAACGAATATTTGGTCTAAGCATATTTCAGAACAAACTCCCCCGGCCAGAATAGTCGGAACCGCGGTATATGCCACTGATTACGATCAAATTATACTTTTTGGTGGGCTTAGGCAGGACTTCTCTAATCTTAACGATACCTGGATATTTTCTGAAATTTCCGGGGAATGGGAGCAGAAATCTCCTTAGATTAAGGTATAGTTAGATAATACCGGTTTTTCGAATGAAGAATGAAGGTCAATCCAATGAAGCCAAGATCCCTTTTATCCCAGACCCTGCGAATATTTGCGGTAGTTGTCGTGATCATTCTGGTGATAGTGGCCATCATTGCCGGGATCGGCTGGTGGGCTGGATGGCAGAGCGAGGAAAAGTTCAAAACAGCGATCCAGATCGCGGGATTGGTCCTGATCGGAGTTGGATTCCTGGGAATCAAGGGGAATCGGGATACGACTCGCGGTTTTGAGTACCAGGACAGCATGTCCGTAACAAAGGACGACAGCTGGAAAAGAACTCAGCAGTCTCTGCGAGATTTTGCACAGAGCTACTCTTTTTTATTGATCATGTTTGCGTCGGGGGGATTATGTCTGATCATTGGCATGTTGATGTGAAATATAACATTCTCTCTGCCGAGTAAGGCTCAGTCTAAAAATCTACCCATATTGCCAGCCTGGATCAAAGTTATCCCCTTCTTGATTGCGGACTTCCCTAATAATATATAGTATGATCTTATTTTATAATCCCTTTGTTTTTAGAATGGCCTTCCTAATGAAAAGAATAGTTGTAAAAATCGGCTCCTCGACCCTGACTGCCGGAACAAATGAATTATCCAGGTCCCAAATTGTTAATCTGGTGGGACAAATTGCTCATCTTAAGCAAACGGGGTATCAATTGATCCTTGTATCTTCTGGAGCAATTGTAGCCGGTTTGGAATCACTTGGATTTCCTGAATTACCCAAATTCATTCCAGCAAAACAGATGCTGGCTGCCGTGGGACAGCCGCGGTTGATGAATATATACAGTGATTTATTCGGTATATATGATTTGTCGGTCGCCCAGGTCCTTTTGACCCGATTAGATTTATCGGACCGGACACGGTATTTAAATGCCCGGAACACTTTGGAAGCATTGCTAGCCCAGGATCTTATTCCAATCATTAATGAGAATGATACGGTCGCCACGGAAGAAATTCGGGTAGGCGATAATGACAATTTATCAGCCCTGGTGAGCAACCTGATCGAAGCGGATTTATTGATAATGCTGACTGATAAACAAGGCTTGTTCACTGCTGATCCTGATCAGGACCAGCACGCGGTTCTTATTCCAGAGATCAATGGAGAACGGATCCCAGACTCACTCTGGAAATCAGCTGGTAAATCTTCCAGCGAAACCGGTACGGGAGGGATGTACACAAAAATTCAGGCAGCTGATTTGGCCCGGCGGTCAGGAACGAGGGTTGTGATTACCAAAGGATCCAACCCGGAAGTGATCCTACGTGTTGTGGCTGGTGACCCTCAGGGGACCCAATTTAGCGCCTTGCTTTCTAATTTGGAAAGCCGAAAACGATTCATTTTGGCGGGTCCAAAGTCTAACGGCAGAATAACAGTGGACGCTGGTGCTGAAGAAATACTTAGAAAAGGAAAAAGCAGCTTGCTCCCGGTGGGAGTGGTAAATGTGGAGGGGGAGTTTGTAAGAGGGGACACGATTTCCATTATAAACAACCAGGACCAGGAAATCGCATTAGGATTGGCTAATTATGATGTTGAGAGTATGAAATGTATCCAGGGACATCAATCAGGGAAAATTGAAAGTTTGCTTGGTTTTAGTTATGGGAATGAGTTGGTTCATCATGATAATTTGGTGGTAGTGTAGGTTCGTGTTGAGGAGGTTGCCGTGTTAACAAAAATGGCGCAAGAAGCCAGGTCCGCATCCAGAGTCCTGGCATTGCTAAGCGAAGAACAAAAAAACAATATTCTGACAGAAATTGCTGATCAATTAGCTGAAAATATATCTTCCTTGATTGATGTCAATCAGGAGGATGTGGAAGAAGCCCGGAAGGCAGAGATGCCAGAGCATATGGTTGATCGCCTGATTCTGACTGAAGATAGACTGAAATCAATCATCGCAGATTTAATCCATGTGACAGTACTTTCAGACCCAGTGGGTGAGGAGTTTGATGAATATTCTCCACCCAACGGATTATTGGTTCATAAGGTCCGGGTTCCTCTAGGTGTGATTGCGGTGATTTATGAATCCAGGCCTAACGTTACTCTTGATGTGGCCGGACTGGCCCTTAAAACCGGTAACGCGGTGATCTTAAGGGGTGGTAGTGAAACCATCAGAACAAATAAATCGCTGGTGAGAATCATTCAAGCGGCATTACGAAAAAATCAACTCCCTCCTGGAGCTGTACAGTTTATAGATTCGCCGGATAGGAAATACATTGCTGAACTACTGAAAATGCATCAATGGGTAGATATGTTGATTCCGCGGGGGGGTGCTGGCCTGCATAAATATTGCCGTGAAAACAGCACCATCCCGGTGATTACGGGTGGAATCGGGATTTGTCATCTCTTTGTAGACCAGAGTGTCGACTTCGAAGCAGCAGTTGAAGTGGTTCATAATGCTAAAGTTCAACGACCTACCGTTTGCAATGCTCTAGACACGTTGCTCGTGCACGAAATGGCTTCAAATGAATTTTTGCCCTTGGTGGCAAAGCGTCTATTAGACGCAGGAGTCAGTTTGCGTGTTGATAAAAGGGCAGGGAAGATTCTAGATCCTCAAAATTCTGGAGGGATCCAGATTGCTGGTCCAGATGATTTTGATAAGGAGTGGCTTTCACTGGTTTTAGGTATTAAAATTGTTGGAGATCTTCAAGAAGCGATTCAACATATAACAGAGCATGGCACTCAGCATTCAGATGGTATTCTCACAAAAAACAAAGATCATGCCAGAAAATTTGTGACAGTTGTGGATTCAGCCGCGGTTTATGTTAATGCCAGCACGCGTTTCACGGATGGATCCCAATTAGGATTAGGTGCTGAAGTGGCAATTTCCACGCAGCGCTTGCATGCTCGGGGACCGATGGCGCTCAAAGAGCTTACGACCTATAAATGGGTGATCCAGGGGGAAAATCACATCAGGGAATAACTAATCAGGCTTATCTTATCAATTAAAAGACACCTCCCCGAGGTGTCTTTTTTGATTGTTTTCCGCGGAAAATCCCTCATAAATACTTGGTTTTTATATATATTTATCTCTATAGTTGAAATTCAATGATATTTGCCCTTGACAATACTGTGTAATACATTGTATAATGTGAAACATGATGATAAAACAGACACAACACGAGCAATATCAGAAGCTGACCCAGGAACTCCGCAGGGGTATTCTGGTCCTGGCCGCTCTCAGCCAGCTGGAGGAGGAAAAATACGGCTATGCCTTGATCAATAGCCTGGCTGAAAAGGGATTGGACATTGAACAGGGTACTCTATACCCTCTTTTACGGAGATTGGAGTCCCAGGGTTTGCTGCAAAGCGAGTGGAATGTTGAAGGCTCGCGCCCCAGGCGCTACTATGTGATCAGTCCGGAGGGTACTCAAACTCTTGAGAAACTCACCGGTGAATGGCGCGAAATTACACAAGTGATGGAAAAATTATTGGCTGGTATAGCCAATAAGGGAGAATGAAATGAATTTACTAGATAGATATATCCATGAAGTAGGGCGGCACCTGCCGCGAAAAAACCGGAGCGATATTCAAGCAGAGCTGCGCTCCTCATTTGTAGATACCCTGGAAGATCGATTTGGCCAGGATGCATCAGAAGAGCAGACATCTGAACTTCTCAAAGAATTTGGTCAGCCTCGTGATGTAGCAGCTTCTTATCACCCACAAAGCCAATACCTAATTGGACCGACTCTGTATCCGATATTCCGGATGGTGATCTGGATCGTGATTGCCGCAGTTCTTGGCGCTCAAATCCTGGCCTGGGGAATCGGGATCTTTGTTGATGGGGATGCGTTTTCCGTTTGGGAAATGCTGGCGTCCCTTGTAGCCAGCGTTCCGGCTTCATTGGGCTGGGTCGTAATAACTTTTATGATCCTGCAGTATTTCGATGCCAAACCTGATTTAGAAAATGAACCCTGGGATCCAACAATGCTGCCCGAGATCAACCCAGGCCAAGATACCAAGCGTGGCGAGTTAATCGTGAGCCTGGTTTTCAGCACATTGATTCTGGCTTTGGTCACTTTATTCCCCCAGTGGGTTGGGTTTATTACATTCCCGGGAGGGAATTTCTATCCCAACCCGGTAATTCTGGATTACCTGACCCTAATCCAGGTATCTCTGCTGGCAACTATTCTGATGAATATTTACCTGCTCTGGAAAGGGAGCTGGACCTTCCTGACCAGAGTGATCAAACTGGGGTTGGATGCCTTCGGTGTAGTAATCCTGGCATTTCTGATCCAGGGGCACAATGCCTGGTTAGCAGCGAAGGGATCCTCCAGTTTTACAACCTGGATCTCGTCAATCGGGAGTAATAATTGGGAGCTGGTTGGCATGCATGCGTTCAGGCTGGCGTTTGTCGTTGCCTTTATCGTCACAATCATTGAAATATTTGCCACCATTTTCCGCATGGTGAGATCAAAAATGGCGAGTGATGTATCTGCCAAAGATTTTGTATTGAAAGTTGAATAACTCTTACTGGAGAGTGTCCAGAAATTACCAGGGACGAAGTCCTTTCAAAGGACTTCGTCCCTTTGTTTCGGAAGTCTATAAAACCTCCGAACTCTTATTGGTCTTAAGGTTATAATCTGGCAGGAGGATTTTTTATGTGTGATACCTTGATTGCTGCCCCAGAAGTGACTAAAAACCAGTTTACGCTTTTCGCAAAAAACTCTGACCGTTCGCCTAATGAAGCCCAATTTCTGGATTGGATTTCGGCCCGAACCTATCAATCCAATGAATCTGTTCAGTGTACTTATATTAATATTCCCCAGGTTGAGAAGACAGCTGCTATACTGCTGTCCCGGCCTTTCTGGATGTGGGGAGCGGAAATGGGTATCAACGAGCACGGATTGGTGATTGGCAATGAAGCTGTATTTTCGAAGATCCCAGCCAATAAGAAACCAGCCCTGTTGGGTATGGATTTGCTGCGCCTGGCCCTAGAAAGGGCCAAATCTGCTCTCGAGGCAGTAGATGTCATTGTTGATCTACTGGAAGAGTTCGGGCAGGGAGGATCGCATATTATGCCTGGATATCTTTATTATCACAATAGCTACTTAATCAGCGACCCACAGGAAAGTTGGGTGCTGGAAACGATTGGAAAGCAGTGGGCAGCTCGCCATATCAACCCCATTTACAGTATATCCAATTTGATCTCCCTAGAAGGTAGCTGGGACCGTTCCTCCCCTGGGCTGGAAGAGTTTATGGTCGAGAAAGGTTTGGCGCGGGACAAGGACCAGATCAACCTGGCTGAAGATTTCTCTGACTTGATCTACACAACCTTTGCGGATGGCAAAAGCCGCTGCTCCCGCTCTCTGGATCAGATGTTGCGGAATACGGGGAAGATCACTGTGCAATCCATGGCTGAGATCCTGCGGGATCATGAGGGAAATCCTGATCCTACACCGGGATTGGCCGGTGCGGATATTTGTATGCATGCCAGCCTTGGTCCCATTCGAGTCAGCCAGACAACAGCGTCAATGATCGCTTCCCTACAAGCAGATAAGCCGTTGATCTTTGTCACTGGAACTGCAGCGCCCTGTACAGGGATATTCAAACCAGTCTGGGTGGATGCGCCGACGGATCTAGGTTCACTGCCAACAAGCAAGTTCGATCGAGAGACATTATTCTGGGCTCATGAAGAACTGCATCGGGAAGTGATCAAGAATTATCCTGCCCGAGCAGCTGTCTATCAGGGCGAGAGAGATGCGCTGGAAACAGAATTTATTGAGGGCGCCTTGGCACTGAGGGATGGGCCACTGGAAGAAAGACGGGCTTATTCTGAAACCTGTTTTCAGAGAGCGGCGGCTGCTGAAAAGGAATGGCTGGAACAAGTCAGAAAGGCCCCTGAAAAACAAAGATTGCTGCATTCCCTGGCCTGGAGAGGGTTTAACAAGAAGGCTGACATCAATTAGGAAATTATGTTAATCATAATAGGAAACCGTATCCTTTATGGATACAGTTTCCTTTCAACGAGATCTTGCAACAATCCTTCAGTAATCACGTATATAAAGTAGGAAAATAATTCTAAAAGGCCCGTCATGGCACTTCCAAAATTTGTGAAGCAGATCAAATCGACCATAGATCACGAATATAAAAGAAGCCTGTATCGCAATCTAGTTTTTAAGGGCGGCGGAGTAAGAGGAATCGCCTACATGGGCGCTCTGGAAGTACTGGATGAATACCGGATCGTTGAAAATATCGAGCGTGTAGCGGGTACCTCCGCGGGGGCCATTGGGGCTGCCTTGTTGAGTTTTCGACTCAGTTTTTCGGAGACCAAAGCGTTATTTAATTCACTGGATCTTACTAAGATCCCTCAAAGCGCAACAAAAACCAGGCGGTTCAAGGTACCGCGGTTTGCCGAGGAGGAATCCTACCGCCGTTTCATCACGAAATATGGTTGGTACTCCAGCGAATATTTCTATCACTGGTTAGAAAATATTATTGCTGATCAATGTGGAGGTGATGGGCGGGCTACATTCAAAGATTTCCAGGATCGAGGATTCAGAGACCTGTATATTGTAGCATCCAATATCTCCAGGCAGCGCCCGGAAATATTCTCTACCACGCACACTCCCGACGTTGCGGTGGCTGACGCCGTCCGTATGTCTATGTCAATTCCGATCTTCTTTGAATCCTTGCAGTTTGATGGCAAATCATTTGGCAGTGGAGATTATTATGTAGATGGCGGTCTTTTTGATAATTTCCCAATGCATATCTTTGACCAGCCCGAATTATCTGGAAGAAATTGGTCTTATAGAGATGGCATAAACTGGGAGACATTGGGATTATTTCTCTATCCAGACCGGTATTTACACCCCTCGGAACCAGAAATCCCTGGCAACGTTTGGGAATATCTGATGCTTGCTTTCCGCAACTTCTACCAATCCTATCAGCTGACCTATTACGAAACCAGCACAGTGGATCAGCACCGAACTATAGAAATCAGTGACTGCGGCATTGCCACAACTGATTTTGATATCAGTCTCGAAGGGGAAAAATATAATCTGCTCTACGAGTCAGGAAAAGAGGCAGTCAGGGAATTCTTTTCAACCACAGTATGACATAGGTCTAGGTATTTATTATCAGGGGCTGCGGTTACCTACAGATCCCCCCTCTGCATTTGATACCTGACCATTTGAAACCTTTTACTCCGGGGAAAAATGATACCAATCCCCACTATCAAAATTCTTCAAAAAGATCTGTTGGTCTTCCGGGTCCTCAATTTTCTTTCCGAGATCCGCAGCCAAGCTATAATTCTCATTGGCCTTTTCCAGATTGTTTAACATGGCGTAGGCCCGGGCCAATGCTTCCCGGGCAAACGCCAGATCAAAATCAATCATCTCTGCCAGATTGTTTTCAGTGATCTCCTGGCATTTAATCGCCCATTCCAGGGCAGCTTCTCCCTGGTTCAGAACCTGATAGACCCGGGAAAGCATCCAGAAGCCCCGTTGAGTATTTACTGCTGTTCCGGCATTCATCCAGTGATATAGAGAAGCATATGCAGTTAGGAGCATTTCCTGGTCGTCAGCGTCGGAGCGGCCGGCTTTTTCCAGCAGATCCCAGACCCTGTTGTTGGTGCTTTTGGCAAATTGCATATGTTTTTCTTTCAAAGAGTCTATTTTTTTATCACCCATAATTGATCCCATTAAACTATACACTTCGGTCAGGAAGCTTCTGTGTCGCTTTCCATCAGGCCAAAGACATTGCCTTCTGTATCTTTGATATAGGCCATCCACCCAACTCCGGGAACAGCCATTCGGGGGCGGATAACCTTTCCACCGTGGGCTTTTACATTTGCCAATGAAGCGTCCAGATTTTTGACATCAATGGTATTTTCCACACCTGTGGTGGGATCTTCCCTGCGGGCCAGGCCGCCGTCAATCCCTGGTTTATCTTCCTCGCCGGTCATGATCAACCAGTATTCTATTGGTCCATCCCATTTTTCAATCTGCCAGTCGAATACCTTTTCATAAAACTTGATGGCGCGTTCTGGATTATCAGCGGGTATCTCGAAATGCACTACGCGGGACATCTACACCTCCTCTCTAAACGAAATAAATTGGTCTATTTCCAGTATAGTAGATGATTCTTCCTTTATCAGACATTATATTCTTTCCCCTTGACATTGACGTTACGTTAAGGTGTAGAATAGGGCGATCAATATGTATACCATTAAAGAACTGGCGAACCTGGCTGGAGTTACGACACGAACTTTGCGATATTACGATCAAATGGGTATTTTGACCCCTGCAGAGCTCGGTTCCAATAACTACAGGTATTATGACCATGATAATTTGCTGCGCCTCCAGCAAATATTATTCTACCGGGAGCTGGATGTACCGTTGAAAGAAATCCAATTCATATTAAACCGCCCGGTTTTTCAGCTGCTGCCGGCCCTGAAAAACCACCAGGAAGCACTCCAGAAAAAAGTAGAAAGATATCAAGCATTGCTGGGGACAACACAAAAAACCATCAGCAGTCTTAATAGAGGAAAGAACATGGCAGAAAACGAATATTTTGAAGGGTTTGATGAAACTCAGTACGAAGAGGAAACCAGGGATCGCTGGAGTCATACCTCCCAGTATAAAGAGTCACAGCGAAAATGGTCCAGCTACAGCAAGGATCAAAAAGAAGAAATAAAAAAGGAAGGAGGCCGGATAACCCTCCGAATGGTTACTGAAAATCCTGAGGTTCGACCTGATGATCCTGATGTGCAAGAAGCAGTAGGGGATTATTATGTCTATCTCAACCAATATTTCTATATTTGTGAAGTGGAGTTTTTACGCACGTTGGCGGATATGTGGGTTCAAGATCCCCGCTTTGCGGTGAATTATGAACGCATCCGAGAGGGTGGGACTGCCTTTGTGAGGGAAGCCGTTCATATCTACTGTGACACTTACGAGCCTGAGGGAAAGAATATCCATTATTAAACTAATATTAATTGTGTTGTGATGGATATCCAAGCCCGTACTGGATTGGTATAATGTTTCTGCTTCCCCAAAATGAAGCATTGTTTATTTAGTATACTGAACAGCATTGTGTGCCAGCTGTTTTCACTTTGGCGCACTGCGTTTTGACCCAACGGAGGTTTTTGTGGATTCTGGATCAAATAATCGACAATCTATTGTATATATGCTGGTTTTTATCGGGATCATCACCCTGGTATTTTATGCTGTCCGCCAGCAGTCTATTACCACCGAGGATATCTCCATCGGTGAGGTTGCCCAGCAAATCACTAATGGCAGGTTGAATCGCATAGTGGTAAATGAAGATGAACTGGGTCTTTTCTATGCAGATGGCTCGGAAGGCAAATCCTATAAAGAACCAGATGCGACTTTTATCGAACAACTGGCTCAGCTGGGCGTTCCCGTAGAAAATCTCAGTCCTGAAAATGTCATCATCGAGATCCAACCTCCCAGTGTCTGGTTTGGCGTAATTAACATCCTGGGTTATATTTTGCCCTTTATTATGATCGCTGGATTATTCTGGTTTGTTTTCCGGCAGGCTCGGGGCGGAGGCAACTCTGCGATGAATTTCGGCCAATCCAAGGCCAGGAAATTCACGGGCGATAATCCCACAGTGACCTTTGATGATGTAGCAGGAATCCCCGAAGCCAAAGAAGAGCTGTTTGAGGTGGTCGAATTCTTGCGAGAACCTGAAAAATTCATGGCCCTTGGAGCACGAATCCCTAAAGGTTTACTGCTAATGGGTGCGCCCGGTACTGGAAAAACACTGCTTGCCAAAGCCGTATCCGGTGAGGCCGGTGTACCGTTCTATTCTATTTCTGGTTCCGAATTTGTAGAAATGTTTGTTGGCGTCGGCGCCAGCCGTGTCAGGGACCTGTTCGAAAAGGCGAAAGCTGACTCACCTTGTATCGTATTTGTAGATGAAATAGACGCAGTCGGGCGCCATCGAGGTGCTGGACTGGGTGGAAGCCATGACGAACGTGAGCAAACCCTGAACCAGATCCTGGTGGAAATGGATGGTTTTGACACAGATACCAACGTAATTATCATTGCTGCTACCAACCGCCCGGATGTGTTGGACCCGGCGCTGCTGCGCCCAGGTCGATTTGACCGACGTGTGGTCCTGGATCGCCCCGATATGGTCGGACGAGAGGCCATCCTTGAAGTTCATGCCCGTGGCAAACCACTTGCCCCGGATGTGGATCTGAAGATCTTGGCAAAGGGCACCCCCGGATTTGTGGGCGCTGATCTGGAGAATATGATCAACGAGGCTGCCATCCTGGCTGCCCGCCGCGAAAAGAAAGCCATTGAACAGACAGATTTCCAGGAATCAATTGAACGTGTAATCGCCGGGCCGGAACGCAAGAGCCGCTTGATCAGTGATGTGGAAAAGCAGATCATTGCTTACCACGAGGCTGGACACGCGATTACCGCACGTTCCCTGCCTGAGGCGGATTCAGTTCACAAGATCTCCATCATTGCCCGCGGTCAGGCTGGTGGATACACCCTGATCCTTCCTGATAATGATCGCACCCTGGTCTCCAGGAAAAAAATTCTGGCTGACATGGTGAGTTTACTGGGAGGTCGAGCCGCAGAGGAAATAGTGTTCAGCGACATTACCTCCGGGGCTTCAAATGACCTGGAACGGGTAACAAAGTTAGCCCGGGAAATGGTCACCAGACTGGGTATGAGTTCGGAATTAGGACCGATGGTATATGGCAAAAAAGATGAAATGGTCTTTCTGGGAAAGGAATTCACCGAACAGCGAGATTACTCCGAATCCGTGGCAGAGAAGATTGATAAAGAAGTTAAAGATATAGTAAGCGACGCTTATAAACGGGCCAAGGCTATCCTATTGGAGCACAGCGAGGTGCTGGATGTGCTGGCAGAGAAACTGCTCGAGCAGGAAACCGTCGATGCCAAGGAATTGGCAGAGATTTTCCCAATCCCTGAACCGAAAAACGGCGGTATGCCAGTGAAAAATAGCAAATAGAGAATAATATTTCAGCAACTATAGATACGGTTTCCTTATGGAAACCGTATCTATTTTTATTAATCTTGATGCGGATGCGTTATCCTGGAGATGGGTCAAAGTATAGTTTCCTGAACTAAAGCATTCTTTCAATCAATTATAAAGGATCACGCATCCTTCGCATTAACTACAGTAAAATTAACCCATGGAAATCACTGATTGGAAAGATCGCTTATCCCAGCTGCCTATCGGAGATATTTACCTTTATCCAGAGGTGAATTCCACGAATCTGGTGGCGGAGGAAAAGATCAAGGCTGGTGCCCCGCCATTTTCACTGGTAGTCGCTGATTACCAAACCAACGGCAAGGGCAGGCAAGGACGGAGTTGGATAACCAGAGCTGGAAAAGCTCTGGCTCTGAGCTGGATCCTGTATCCAGAACCGGGCCGACTCCAGCCGGAGACTCTGGGTATGCTAAGCGGACTTGCTCCGGTTGCGGTTGCGGAAGTTTTAAGAGAACAATATGCCCTTCCGGCGGAGATCAAATGGCCTAACGATGTGCTGGTGGAGGGGAAAAAAGCCGCCGGTGTACTGGTGGACGTGCGCTGGAATGGATGCGATGTGACGGATGTGGTCCTGGGGATTGGGGTGAATGTCGCCAGGGATTCTGTTCCTCCCAGCGAGGATCTGAACTTCCCGGCCATATCCCTCGACGAGGCTGCTGGAAAAGAGATTTCCCGCCTGGATCTGCTGGTCCAAATTATGGAATCCTTATTAAAGTGGTATTCCAGGTTGGTTGAACCCTCTTTTATCCAGTCCTGGGATTCAATGCTGGCATTTAAGGGGCAGCAAGTCAAACTGACCACTGAAAGGGGAATGAGAGGGCAGGGAAAGGTGGCTGGTATCAGCGATGATGGATCTCTGATCTTGATTTCCGAGGCCGGGAATGAAACCGAATACCACGCTGGAGAGATCCAGCTTCGGCTGGTTGACAGATCCTGAAAATAAGCTACACTAGGAAAAGGATTGTAATTCCAAGGGAGTATTCCTATGTCCTTAGATAATATCCGCAATGAGATGGAAGACGACTTTGATTTTTCCGAAGATGATGTGTGGGGAAATCCTGTAGAAGTCCAAAAAAAGGAGTTCCTGGGAATGACCCCGGGGCAGCGTTTTGTCCTGGCCTTCCTGTTGTTCCTGACAGCAACTATCCTGGCGGCTTTTTGCCTGCTGATAACAGGGAGGATATCGCTGCCATTTTAGTGTTTATAACTATCAATAAAAAAGGTTTCCATTAGGAAACCTTTTTTGTATTTAAACGGATGGTTTAGATTCCTTGGGCGTTTCTTCTGGATTTTCTAGTTCAGCGGCCGCTATATCCTGTTGAGAAAAACGGGCGATAGCAACCACCACATCGTCTTCCCGCATTTGCATGATGGAAACACCTCTAGCAACCCGGTTGTACTGGGAAATGGTTTCCGTTTTTGTGCGCATTACCGTGCCTTCTGCTGAGATGACAGTGATCTGGTCACCTTCGGGCATTACAACCCGGGCGGCGGCAATGGTACCAATTATTCCCAGGGCTTTTTTATCTACAGTCAACACACCCATGGTGGCTCGGCCTCGGCGAGGATATCCATCCAGGGAAGTCCGTTTACCAAACCCTTTTTCAGTGATTATTAACAGATCACCACCTTTTTCGACGATATCCACGCCCACAACCATGTCTTTATCACGAAGCCGGATTCCAATCACGCCCATGGCTGGTCGATTCATGGGGCGGACCTCTTTCTCTTCAAAGCGCAGGGCATAACCATTCCGGGTGATCAACATGAGATCATTCTTTCCGCTCGTAAGCCTTACCCAACCCAGCCGATCATCCTCTTTCAGATTCATGGCGATCAAACCGGAGGGTCTGACTGATTCAAACTCAGATAGATCCACCCTTTTGATCAACCCGTTTTGGGTCACTATGGTGCAATATTTGGCTTCTTTGAAATCAGCCACAGGCACAATAGCGGTGATCTTCTCCTGGGGATCGATGTTTAACACATTCACGATCGGCAATCCCCGGCTGATTCGACTGGCTTCCGGGATGCGGTAAGCCTTGGAGGAATACACTTTGCCGCGATCCGAGAAGAATAATACGGTATTCAGCGTGCGGGCAGGAATGAGCGCCATCACTTCATCCTCTTCGCGCATGGAGTGGCCTTTAACGCCAATGCCGCCCCGTTTCTGGGAGCGATAGGTTCCAGACATGACACGCTTGATATATCCTCTTTCTGTGATGCTGATCAGGATGGACTGATCCTGGACCAAATCTTCTTCGTCAATATCCTGTTCTGCATTAGGTGCGATATCTGTTCGGCGTTCATCGCCGTATTTTTCCACCAGGTAAGCCAGATCAGTCTTAATAGTTGCTAGCTGCTTTTTCTGACTACGGAGCAGACTCTTGAATTCTTTGATCTTCTGTGCCAGTTCCTTATGTTCATCCTCAATTTTCTGGCGCTCCAGGGCGGCCAATCTCTTCAGCTGCATATCTAGAATGGCCTGAGCCTGGATCTCTGTCAGTTTGAAGCGCTCCATCAATTCGGTGCGTGCGGTCTCTGTATCGGCTGAACCGCGGATGGTCTTGATCACTTTATCGATGTCAGCCAGGGCAATTAACAATCCATCCAGGATATGGGCCCGGGCTTCGGCTTTTTTGAGTTCGTATTTTGTTCTGCGCTTGATGATATCCAGGCGGTGATCGATATACAAGACCAGGGCTTGTTTGAGTGAGAGCAAAACGGGCTCTTCGTCAATTAAGGCTAGCATCTGAGCCCCGAACGTGGTTTGCAGGGCTGAATATTTATATAGCTGGAAAAGAACCTTGCGGGGTTGGGCAGAGCGTTTTAGTTCTATTACAATGCTCATACCTTCCCGGTCTGATTCGTCTCGCAGATCCGAAATTTCCTTGATCTTGCCCTCTCGAACCAGGCTGGCAATACGCTCGATCAAGGTAGTCTTTTTAAGTTGGTAGGGGATTTCAGTGATTACTATCCGGAAGCGGCCGGCCTGGTCCATTTCCTCGATATGGGCCCTACCGCGCAAAATGATCCTGCCCCGCCCGGTTACGTATGCCTGGCGAACACCTTCATCACCAATGATAATCCCGCCAGTGGGGAAATCTGGTCCCGGGATAAACTTGATCAGGTCTTCAATTGTTACTTTGTCGATTGAGTTGTAATTTTCGATCAGGTGATTGATCCCGGCCGCTAATTCGTTCAAGTTGTGGGGCGGGATATTGGTCGCCATGCCGACTGCGATTCCAGATGCCCCATTCAGGAGCAGGTTCGGAAGTCGGGCAGGCAGCGTGTTTGGTTCCTTGAGGGACCCATCAAAGTTATCAACAAACTCAACTGTATCCTTGTCAATATCTGCCAGCATCTCTTCTGAGATGGAGGCCATCCGGGCTTCGGTGTAACGCATGGCAGCAGCCAGGTCACCATCGATGGATCCAAAGTTGCCCTGTCCGTCAACCAGCGGATAGCGCATGGAGAAGGTTTGAGCCATACGCACCATAGAGTAGTAAACGGCGCTATCGCCGTGGGGATGGTATTTACCCAGCACTTCACCCACGATACGGGCTGATTTCTTATAGGAACTGTTGGAGCGGATGCCCATATCATACATGGCGTAGAGGATTCTGCGGTGGACAGGCTTCAGTCCATCCTTGGCATCCGGAAGCGCCCTGGCGACGATCACGCTCATGGCATAATCGAGGTAGGAAGAGCGCATTTCTTGATCAATATTGATCGATTGAACGGCACCAATATCCATAAATTGACCCTTGTTTTTTTAAAACATATTAATGAAAATGAGTGCTGCTAGAAGGGAAGCACACTTGCTTTAATTATACCACTCAGAGCCTCTGATTACTCCTCTAGAGACCCTTCCTGGGAGGTTCACGATAGGGGTAATTAATATGCAAAAAACCCCGGATTTCCGGGGTTTTTTAATGTTTTCAGGGGTGAAATTAGAGTCCAGCCAGGTATTCGTTAATGGCTATAGCGGCCACCCGCCCTGCACCCATGGCTTTGATCACGGTAGCGGAGCCGGTAACTATGTCTCCACCCGCAAATACGCCTTTTTTCGAGGTCTCGCCTGTTTCCTCATCCACCAGGAATGTGCCCCATTTGCTGGTCTTCAAATCAGGTGAGGTCTCTGAGATGAATTTTCGGGGAGTAGTGCCCAGGGCGACGATTACCGTATCTGTTTCGACGGTGTGCTCAGATCCTTCGATGGGGATCGGACGCCTTCTTCCGGAATCGTCTGGTTCGCCAAGCTCCATTTTTACACATTCTGTTGCTGTAACTGCGTTATTTTCGCCGCCAATGAAACGGATCGGATTGGTCAGCAAGTTAAAAATGATGCCTTCCTCTTCCGCGTGATGGAGTTCTTCTGCCCGGGCCGGCATTTGGTCTCTTGCCCGGCGGTAGATAATGCTCACTTCGATCTCATCGCCGCCTACCCGTTTTGCTGCCCGGGCGGCATCCATAGCGACATTCCCAGCGCCGATCACGGCCACTTTTTTGCCTACTTTGATGGGGGTAGTATATTCTTCCCGATAGGCTTTCATAAGATTCACCCGGGTGAGAAACTCGTTAGCTGATGAGATTCCATTTAAGTTTTCACCAGGTAAGTTGAGGAACATTGGCAGACCTGCGCCGGTCCCGATAAAAACCGCGTCAAAACCATCTTCATCCAGCAAGGCATCGATGGTTCTGGTTTTACCGATCAGCATATTCAGCTTGATCTCTGCGCCCAATTTTCTGATGGTTTCGATCTCAGCGGCCACAATTGCCTTAGGCAAACGGAATTCAGGAATCCCGTAGACGAGGACACCGCCCAATTCATGCAGGGCTTCAAAAATAGTTACTTTATGGCCGGCTTGCAGTAATTCGTAGGATACAGTGATACCAGCCGGTCCGGATCCAACCACGGCGACCTTTTTTCCGGTCGATGGAGCGACTTTGGGAAGCTCCACGGCACCCTGTTCCCGTTCATAATCGGCTACAAATCTTTCCAGCCTGCCAATGGCAACCGGCTTATCAATTTTTGCAACCACACAAACCTGCTCACATTGTTCTTCCTGGGGACACACGCGCCCACAGACAGCAGGCAGCAGGTTGGTTTCCTTGATCTTTTGAGCCGCGCCGATAAAGTCCCCTTCCGAAACCAGGTGAATGAATCCGGGGATATCTACAGATACCGGGCAGCCATCCACGCAAGGTTGCTTGGGGCACTGTAGGCAGCGCTTGGCTTCGATCAGAGCCAGTTCAGGAGTAAACCCCAGGGTAACTTCATTGAAATCCTTATTGCGTACTTCTGGGAGCCGAATAGGCATCTCCTGGCGAGGTATACGTACTGGTTTCTTCCGGGGAGGGCGGGTGCGTTTTTCTTCGGCCATTATGCTCTCTCCTCTTCCGCTTTGTCTATCATTAAATCCATCTGGCATTTCTGTTCTTTGTCATAATAGTGGTGTTTGGCGATCTGTTCGTCAAAATTGACCAGATGAGCGTCAAATTCTGGCCCGTCGACACAGGCGAATTTCACTTCATTGCCCACTGTCACCCGGCAGCCACCGCACATGCCGGTGCCGTCGATCATGATCGCATTCAGGCTGGCGATGGTGTGGATCTTATAGGGACGAGTTACTTCTGCGACCGCTTTCATCATCATGGTGGGGCCAATGGCAACCACCAGGTCGATGTTCTTCTTATCATCGATCAGCCCCTGCAGCACTGTGGACCCAAACCCCTTGACCCCATAACTTCCGTCATCGGTGGTGATAATTAGCTCATCACTGACTGCCCCCAGTTCTTCTTCCAAAATGAGCAGCTCCTTATTCCTGGCGCCGTTAATGGTGATGACCTCGTTGCCGGCTTCTTTTAATCCCTTGACGATGGGATACAAAACAGCAGTACCAACTCCGCCGCCAACACAAACGACTGTGCCGTACTTTTCCATATCGGTGGGCCTGCCCAGGGGTCCCAAAACATCCAGGAATCCATCCCCAACCTCAAAACTCACCAGGCGGGTTGTGCTGAATCCCGCTTTTTGGATGATCAGGTCAATGGTTCCTTTTTCTGGATCGGAATCCACGATCGTCAGGGGCACCCTTTCGCTGGTTTCCTCAGCACGGATGACTACAAACTGGCCGGGTTTTCTGGACCGGGCCACTTCGGGTGCTTCAACACTGAATCTCGTGATATTGGGAGCGAGATCCTGTTTTTTTACGATTTTATACATGGTCTACTCCTGAAAATCATTCAGAGTTAATTAATCTGATTTTGGCTCACTATTATTATAACTTTTATCACAATCCGTTAGTCATTATTTTTAGTGTAACTTGTCATAAGTTGCCAGTGAATACTTTCAGATATCAAGTTAGACCGGAACCCATGTTCCTGATATCATATAGGGAATTACTGGCAGGTGTACACATTGAGGAGAATAATGACTGTAGATTTTACCGATCAACTCGATCCGACTGCGAAAAAGGAGTTCCATAGACGATATTACCAGAGCTGGTCCAGTTTTTGGAAGGATTTGAAATACCTGCTCTCTAATCGGTCTCAGATCAAAACCGCCATGTCTTCCCCACAACTTAATCCGGCTTTTCGGGAACGATTGATGCTGGCCGTTACAGAAGTGAATCTCTGCCGCTACTGCAGGACTTTCCATGTCGGTCAAGCCAGGCAGGCGGGAATTTCGATTGAGGAAATTACAGTTTATCTAAAGGGGATTATCCCGGTTGAAGTTCCCGATGAGCAAAAACTGGCTGTTTGCTACGCCAAGCATTGGGCGGAAACCAACTCCCAGCCTGATCCAGATTATATTGACCAGGTAAAGGAAACCTATGGAGATGATGGTTTCAAGGCCATTAACATGGTGTTAAGGATGATCACGATGGGAAATTTGTTGGGAAATACTTGGGATTATTTACTATTCAAAATCTCATTTGGACAATGGGGTCAATAAAAGCGAAAAAGAGGCCGGGATAATGGATGAAAAAACCAACCTGTCCTGGTAATGGTGACAGCGCTGGAGAAATCTGCTGCCAGAAAAACAGCCGGAGTTATGATAGAAAAGAAACTTGCTGCTGTGTGAATATTTCTCCCAGTTGGGTATCGATCTATCGCTGAGAAGAGGAGATCCGGGAAGATACAGAAGTGCTGATGTTGATCAAAACCACCTCGATGTTATTTAATA
>Ga0209834_10000206_pt1 | contig 36512 bp, 30 predicted proteins | sample Mar14236cmmetaG_FD_184134 | JGI IMG/M metagenome (GOLD analysis project Ga0209834, IMG submission 184134) | Marine hydrothermal vent microbial communities from Guaymas Basin, Gulf of California to study Microbial Dark Matter (Phase II) - Marker... ... | reverse complement strand
TGGTTCTGGCAGGAAGCTCTGATATCATTGGTGATCAAACCTTTTACCAGAATGTGGCTTTGAGCTACTTGATCCAAAATACCTCGTCAACAACCGCTCTTACGTTGCAAAGCATCCGTGGTGAGTATCCGGTGCATGTTGAAGCCATTCAGATCGATCCTGCAGGACCAATTGTCATTCCGCCCAGGGGAGAAATCACTGTCAGCGTGAATTTTCTGGTAGCCGAGATCGATAACTTCTCATTTGACGTCCTCTTCAAGCATGATGGATCCAATGACAGCCCTTACGGGTTTACGGTCCTTGGCACAGGAGTGCTGGACGATAATCCTTTCCGGGAGCTTACCGTAACGCCTGTGTCTCCTGTGGAATTGTTTATTCCAGAGGATTTGGAAGTACAGGTTCAGATGGAGATCGATCCACCCGCACCGGGTGTTGTGGAAGTATCTCTTGGCCGCCAGGGCTCCAGAGAGCTTATGGGAACAACCTGCTTCTCCATCCTTGGCGAACATTCCTTCCTGGATGTGGATCTGATCTGGGAGGAGACGATCCCTGGCGAGCTGGATTACGAGATAAATGTTGCCTATCAGGCGCAGGGTGCTTGTCCACTTGAAGGCCAGCCTGATGCGGTTGCTTCAGAAAGCTATCATGTCAATTGGAAGACCCACCAGCCGGAATTAATTGTCAACAGGCCTGAAGGGGTGACCATATTTGATGGGGCTGTGGATTATATAGGCGCCCATGACTTCTTCCGTTATGTGGAAGTGACTTATGTGATAGATAATCAAACCAATGCAGGTCCGCTGGTCATTGACAGCATCCAACCTGAAAACCTGGTTAACCTTCGCGAGGTGATTATCGAGCCTGCCGGCGAAATTGAAATTCAACCCGGAGAATCCCAGACGATCAAGATCAGCTTCCAGGTCCTGACCCTGGAACCATACTCCTTTGACCTGATCTGGAATCATAATGGTTCCAACACCACCCCGTACATTACGGGAATCATGGGAGACAGCAACCTGAATCTGGGAGATATTCCTGTTGATGCCTGGTTGTACCGCTTCCTGGAGTCGCTGATCCGATCAGGATTCTTTATGAAACTTCCTGTCCTGGGGTTGTTTCTCCTGCGAAAGAAGAAACACACTGGATAGAAAAAGAACCTGACTGAACCACTGAGAGGTCCCGGCGAGAAGCAGGGACCTCTTTTTTTGATCCCAGCTATTTTCCAGGGGTTATTGAGTTTCCTCGAAAAAATTGTAAAATCAGAGAAAGTGAGGGGCAGGGAGAGCATCGTTCCAGAATTGGATTGTCTGGACGGGGTAAATACAACTATAATTAAGCTGGACAGGAAGCGCACTGGATCTAATCCTATGAACCTGGAAAAACTTCGAGCGCGATCAGCCCGGGCATTCATCATTGCTTGTATCGCGGTGGGTGTGGTCAAGCCTGGTTGGGTCCTGGCAGATAGCGGTCCAGGCAGACAGCGAACAATCGACATTTCTTATACTGAATATACCTGGCGACTGCTGCAGTGGCAGGATAGCAGCCTGGCTTGTGAGTTGAAAATCGAACACCCTGAGGAGCCGACTGACGCTGAGATCTATTTCCAATGCGGGGAAACGATCTATTACCAGTGGCTGGAATCAATGCCCTGTTATGATAGCGGTGGAGAGGATGTTCAGGAATGCAGCGGCATCTACCTTCTTGAAATAAGATCGGAAGAAAGAACCAAGGAAATCGTGATGGACTTACCGGCTCCAATGGTCAGGGTCGATCTCAATGACTGCGTGCCTGTCCAGGGAACTGATCTGTGTGCTGGCAGACCCTCTCTGCTGATTACAGCGGAAGAACCCCTGCCCAATGAGGAGATCACCCAGGTAGAGGGCAGGATCAATGAAATTCCCTTCTTCTGTTCTGGGGAGGCTTGTGAGGTGCCTTTGCAGGCAACAAATGAGAGGGGAGCAGCACTTGAATTTTGGGCAGAGTCAAGTTATGGGGACAGCTCAGCGCATTATTCAGGTCTGATCCGTGTCACGGAAAGTGCCAGCGATAGTCCATTCACCACAGGCTGGCGGGTGGAGATTATCAGCGGCTTGATTGACTTAAATAACGTGGAAGGTTGTGCCGAAATCTGGCAGACATTTCCACCATTAGGAACACCACCGGAGTGGCTGTCAAGTCCATCCCATCCCAACGTGCTGCAGACAAGTGAACCTTACACTTACCTGGCTGGTCAGATGATTCAAGAGGGTTATGTTGATACAAGCCACTGTGATGATTGGGGCTTGAGCGAAGATGGATATGCTTCACAATGCGGTTTGGAGGCATCGCTGGCTCTGGTGTATTTGTGGCAGAACACCTTTGATAAGTTGATTCTGCAGTCTTCATTACAGGCAGGCATTCCTTCCAGTTTATTAAAGAGAATAGTTGCCAGGGAGTCGCAATTCTGGCCGGAAACTACGCAGGAGCTCTACCGTGAATACGGATTTGGTCATATGACGGAATTGGGAGCTGACACCACCTTACTCTGGAATCGGGATTTTTATGAGCAATTTTGCCCCTTGGTTCTTGAAGTTGGAAGATGTCAGTTGGGGTATGCCGCCCTGGACGATTGGAGTCAGGCCACCCTGCGTGGAGCTTTGTTATCGGAAATGGAAATATTCCTGCCAGACAATGTATATGATATTGATCTTGAGCGGGTCGAGGAGAGCCTGTCCCTCTTTTCCGAAACGCTGTTGGGAAATTGCACGCAGGTAGGCCAGATGATTTCTTATGAGACGGACCAGATAGCGGGGGAAATTTCATCCTACGGGGACCTGTGGCGGTTTACCTTGGCCAACTATCATGGGGGGCCGGGCTGCCTGTCAGATGCTATTATTGATGTCCACAAACAGAAAAAAGCCTTGACCTGGGAGAATATTTCCACCTCTCTGGAGGATAGCTGCCCCTGGGTTTTGGCGTATGTGGACGATATCACCGAGTAACATTGAAAGGGAGCCTGGGAGACGTGGAAACTTTCTGATAAGCACTCTCTGTCCCCAAGTTGTCCAGTCCATAGTTCCGTCTGCGGGCAAATCTCATAGGGGTTGTCTGGTCAGGGGCTCAAGGCATGTTCCCCCGTCCCCAAGTGGCCCGGTCAAACCGTCTTAAACCTATTTTCCTTCAATTTCTGCTGAATATCCATTATAATAATGCGGTTGTAGCATTATTTGCGGGAGGGCGTTTGAATTACGATATTGTTGTGATCGGTGCCTCGTCGGCAGGATTATTTGCCGCCGAGATGCTGGCGAAAAATGGCAAACGGGTTGCTGTGTTGGAACGCTCTGATGCGATGGAATCCGAGGAGAGGACTTATATTATCACTCCTGGGCTGTACCGGGTTATGCAGGATTTCCCGGCCGGCATCATTCATCAGGAAATTGATACTTTTCGAATTCAATCTGGACAAAATCAGGCGGATATTCAGTTGTCATCTCCGGATCTGGTTATCGAGCGGGCTGAGCTGATCTCTACTTTGCTCTCCCGTGCGGCAGCCGCCGGTGTGGCGCTGGTAAGTAACTGCGAGTTTCTAGGTTTTGAGATTCATCAAGGGAAAACCCGGATCAAGGTGCGGGTGGATAATTCACTCCAGCTGGTATCGGCTGATTATCTTATAGGTGCCGATGGCGTTCACAGCGCTGTCCGGAAAAGTGTCGGAATTGATCCGGTGCCTTCGGTTCCATTGCTCCAGGCCGTGGTTGATCTCCCTGCTGGATGGGACTCCAGAATGACTAAGGTTTGGTTTGAGGTTGAGGATACTCCCTACTTTTATTGGTTAATACCTAGAAATAGGAACCAGGCAGTTGTGGGATTAATTTCTGAACAGGGTGACAACACACAAGCGCTCCTGGATAGATTCTTGGCCCAGAAAAATTTCAAGCCTATTTCATTCCAATCTGGCCAGGCTGCCCTTCATAACAGGGATTTCCCTACAGATTTCCTGGTGGGCGATCTGCCTGTCATGCTGGTAGGCGACGCGGCTGGCCAGGTGAAAGTGACAACGGTGGGAGGGACAGTGACCGGATTTATGGGGGCAAAAGATGCAGCCGGGATGATCTGGGGAGATAATCATCTGCCAGCCAGGTTAAAAGTCACCCGGGAACTTGATCTGCATCAGCTCATCAGGAGGTTGCTGGATCAAATGACTCCCGAAGATTATACTGATTTGATCGAGATGCTGAACCCGTCTGTCACGAATTTCCTAAGCCAGCATGATCGAGATAACATGCGTTCACATTTCTGGAAACTGGCGGTTCTCCAGCCCAGATTCATCCCCCTTGGTCTGAAGCTGTTATTTAGATCTGTATTTATCCAATGAGATTGAGCGCTTGATAATTTTTCAGATCAGTTTTCATTTCCTGAGGGAACAAATTACAGTAAGCGGCCGTCATTATCCATAGATCAAGGGTTGCAGAAAAAAAAGCTAATGATCAACTTGAGAACTAAGCAGCTGAATATTCTTAAGATTCTTATATTTAGCATAGTTGGTATCACGATAGTGATTGGAGTTGGTTACCTGCTTGTCCCGTGGAATAAATCCCTGGATGCTCCACTTGATCTTCCTCTGACATCGTCTACTTCCACCCCCATACCAAATCCGACATCGACGGATGAAATCCAATTTACTTTAGAGCCGTCAATCACACCGACGCCCACTATTGTTCCAGCCTGTGGAGCGCCGCCGACCATGAACGTTCTGGTCTCCGGGGTGGCTTCGAATTCATACCTGTATGGATTGGCGGATGCGATCAGGATTGCCAGGATAGATTTCCAGTTGAAAAAAGTGACCGTATTGGCTTTGCCGCGGGATTTATGGGTCCAAATTCCTGGATTAGAGGAGCAGGGGATCACAGCCGGCAAGCTGAACCAGGCCTATTTTTACGGCACAGAAGGCATGGGCTATTACGATGGTGGCGGATATGGATCAGGGCTGCTGGCTGAGACATTATGGTCTGATTATGGCTACAGGGCAGATCATTACTTGGCGGTGAATTTATACAGTTTCAGGCGGATTATCAATGCGCTGGGGGGTGTTGATGTTTATCTTCCCTGGGATGTGTATAGACAGGTGAATGAACAACCAAAATTATTCTTGACTGCTGGATATCACCATCTCTATGGAGAAGATGCTGAGACGCTGGCTCGAAACAGGATCACGATTGGTGATTTTGGCCGGATCGATAATCAGACCCTCATCTTAAGGGCCGTAGCTGCCAAGCTGCTGTCCCCTTCAGGGCTTACTGCCCTTCCCACCCTGATCGACCAATTGAAATCAAATGTCAAGACGGATTTTACCCCTGCTGAACTTTCTCGATTAATCTGTCTGGCGGGGATGTTGGATTACAAAGAAGATATAAATTTTGTCACCCTGCCAGTCGATCTGTTGGAACAACAGCGGATTTATGATCCAGCCACCGACACTAATACAGCAGCACTGGTGGCCGATGATGATCAGATCCGAACGCTGCTGGGGGAATTTCAGGCTGGAATCTGGCCTTGAACAGCTGGAATTATCCTGAATTACCACAGAAAGTCCCTTTCCTTGCCAGTGATAGTCCTTTATGATAAGATACCTCGAGGTTAAAAAATAAAGAGGGAAATATATGTTAGACATGATCAAGAAATCACCGGTCAAAACTGGTGTAATTTTGGCCTTTTTGATTTTACTGAACGTTGCTGGTTGGTATGTCTATTTGAATTGGGATACTCCCCTGGGAGAACCTCTAGATCTTTCAACTTTGACACCAAAACCTCAGCAATCAAGTACGATCGCGCTCACTTCAGAGATAACTGAAACGCCGATGCCAATCCCGACAGAAACTCAGGTAATTGTCGATACGCCCACACCCACCATAGAACCGGTTTGCGGGGATGATACCTCTCTCACAATTCTACTCATGGGTATTGACACTGAGGATTATCTTTATGGATTGGCGGATTCGATCTCTTTGGTGCGGTTGGATTTCCAGACTAAAAAAGTAACTCTCGTTTCATTACCCCGGGACTTGTGGGTAGATATCCCTGGAGCTTCCAGGCATGGTGTCACACAGGGAAAATTGAACCAGGCCTATTTTTACGGCACTGAAGGGATGGGATTTTACGATGGCCCGGGATATGGACCTGGTCTCCTGGCTCATACCTTGTTGAATAATTTTGGTGTTTCTGTGGATCATTATTTGACTGTCAATAAATATGCTTTCCGCAACATTGTTGATGCTCTCGGCGGTATCAGCGTCTATCTTCCCGAGGATGTTTATATCAAACATAATTATATGCCTGAACCGCGTTTGTACCTGACAGCTGGAACTCACAATCTCAACGGTACCCAGGCTGAAGAAGTGGTTAGATCACGAGTGACAGGCGGGGATTTTGGCCGTATCCGCAACCAGTCCCAGGTGATCAAGGGCTTGGCAAATCAGATGCTGACACCCAGTGGTATCAAACAAATTCCGACCCTGGCCAACCAGCTGCGGGCTTATGTGGTAACTGATTTCAGCGCTGGGGATATCACCCAAATGGCTTGCCTCGCAACGTATCTTGATCCGGAGAAGGATCTGCTATTTGATAATATTATTCCTGTTGAAGTAATTGATGATATCAGCCGATTTGTATGGGATTCATACAGGGAAGAAGAGGTATTTGCCCTGGTTTATGACAAAGAGATCATTACCCAGCGTTTGGCTGATTTCCAGGCTGGCATTTGGCCTCCCCAGTAACGGAAGGACATTGTCTCAATAACAATCCGGATGCCAATTTTTACGGGCATCCGGATTTTGTTTAGATCTGCTTGTTTTGGTTAACTCTGGCTGTCAGATTCCTCAAGCAATTCCTGGCAGACGCTTCCGATCGATATCCAATTGGAGTTTTCCTCAGCGAACGGTCGGGCGTTTTTCTCAACTCATTGTTGATCCTTGAGGTGCACATTTGATCCCCGCAATGAGGGCTGCCAGGGGATGCCAGAGAAGAGATATCAGCGAGATTCCCAGGGACTTCCTCTCAACTTAAGGTAGAGATGTTTTTCTGGCATGATTCTGCTCACAACCAATCTGGTTGCATTTTGTTATCTCGGCAGATCTCTTGCAGTTCAGCCAGGGTAATGTCATTTGAGTCGGTAGGATCGGCAAAATAGGGATGGATCAAGAGGCCTTTCTTCTGATCTCCGTTTGCGTTTTTCCGGGAGAGTATTTCCAGATATGCAGCTGCGGTCTTGTCCCAGTTATAGGTTGACACTACCCGTTTGTACCCAGCTCGGGAGTACTTTTCCCACAGGTCAGGGTTGGATAGAAGGAGCATCATGGCGGTAGAGAGTTCAGCTGGATCAGAAGGATCTATCAGGATCCCGAACTCTTCCTTCCCGTCCCGCATGCTTTCACTCGGCCCTCCAAATTTCGTTACCACTGCCGGCATCCCGGCCGCCATAGCTTCTAGGGGGGCCAACCCGAAGGGCTCATGAAGGGCCGGGAGTGTGAATATGGATCTCCGCCTCCCGAAATATCGATAAGCAGCTCCCAATTGAGATTGCCCCACTAGGGAGAACATAGCCACTTGGCCCCGCAATTCATTCTCGTCTATTAACTGCATCAGCGGTTGCAGCACTTCCTTTTCAGAATCCGTGGCTCGCGAATATTCCTTCAGGGGATCCACCAGTCCGCTGGTAAGGATCACAAGATTGGATATTCGCTGGAGCTCTTTCTTGGCGATATAAGCTCTCAGTAAGCCAAGGAGGTTTTTCTTAATATCGATGCGGCTGGACGCGACGATACAGGGAAACCCCAACCGGTCCTGGTTGAGATCTCTGGCCAGCATATCCTTGATATACTTGGTGGTTTCAGTCTCTCCTTGAACAGTAGCGTTTTTATCAAAGATCGCCAGATTCACACCTGGTGGGATAACTGCGAAACGGCTGGCATCTGCAGTGTCCACTGCCCCCCGATAAAATGGATGACCATATTGGACCTGTCTCTCCTGGATTGTGCTTGTGATATTCACCAGAGAATGGTTCATGGCTGTCCTTTCAGCGATCAAGCGGCGGCAGAAATGATATTTCTGATCCAGATCCTGGAAATTCTCTGCCTTGAGGTTCATATGGTCCATTTTCTGCGCGCCCAGAGAATGGGCAGTAAAAGAAAAAGGAACACCGGTATGCTTTTGAAGCAATACAGCGCTAATTCCACCATCGCCATAGTGGGCCGAGAAGGAATCCGGGAATTTGCCCTCCTGTTGATAAAAGTTGATGATATTCGGGACCCAATCTGGACCTAAATGCGGCCAGAGAGTTTCTTTGGGAAGGAATTGAGGAGGACCTGCAGGAAAGCGGAGAATACGCACTTTGAATGCGTCTGGATAGGTTTCTATCGGGCTGGAAAATTCTGGCCAGTCCGGATCGATAATCTGGCGGGTAAGGATATCTACCTTGTGACCGAGCTTCCCCAGGGCCAGAGCAACTTGTTTAACATAGACCAACTGACCGCCAAAATCGGGGTGCTGCGCTAAATAACTATCCGCGGGATCAAAATTTCCCTGGGGATTTAGGAACGCTATTTGCATACTTGAGCCTTGGGATCAATAGCGGACGAAATCAACCGTGTAAAATTTTCTGGTGACGCCGTCGTGTTGGTAATAGATCACACCAACGCCAAGCCGGGTGTACCACTGCCCCAGGATGGTGCATTTGTGAGCATTACCGAGGGGACAGAACGGAGGATCCTCGGGGTGAGTCATCCACCACTCAAAAGCACGCTCTGGCGTAAGGTAGCTGCTGCCTCCGTAGTAGATTTCTCCACAGCAGCAGTGAGAATAACACCAATTGGATTGCCCGTAAACTGCCCGCCCGATTCTCTCCCAGGCTCTTGTACCATCAGTCGAAGTATGGCTATAAACGCCATTGCAGGTCATGTCCTGACCATGGTTTCTGGCAGCAGTGACCAGGGGTGAGAGCAGAGAGAGTTCGTTCAAGCCATGTTCCCTTCTGGCTTGATTGATCAGGTTCAATATTTGCTGCTCTTCCGCTGGCAGGGGGGATGTATAAGCGCAGTACATGGGGGGCGGAGTGTTACTGGGCGTCGGTGTGTTACTGGGCGTCGGAGTATTGCTGGGTATGGGCGTCGCGGTTGGCGGCAGCGGCGTGTTTGTATAGGTAGCTGGGGTAAGATTGGGGGTATTTGTTGGACCGGGAGTTCTCGTATAGGTCGGGGTTGAGGTTGGAATGGTTGGCTTTGGCGTAACGGTATCCTTCGGGGTGGATTCAACCGGCGGCGAGATCAGGGGTAAGGTATAGATATTCCCTGTGGTCGTCGCGTAATATCCCCACAGCCAGCAATCCCGGCCTGTATTACCAGGATCCTTTATGATCCAATAAGATAGGCTTTTTTCTCTGCCTACCAGTGGGACTACTCTTCCAGCTAATAAGGGAGTGAGTTTTGGATAAGTCACCCCGGGTCCTGTGCGGCAGTTTGTTGTCACTGAGACTCTCACAGTTGGTTTTTCGAGGCTGATTGCTGTGGGAGGTTTGGTGGGTTTATTAGGAATTGGCGAAGATGTCACAGAGGCGATCTCAAGCGTGGCCGTCTCTGATGCTGTAGCAGTTGGGGTTTCTGTGATCTCTTCCGTGCTCGTGTAGGAGGGTGTTCCAGAAGGGGTTTGAGATGCGGTCTGAGTGGGGGGTGGTTCACTTGTGGTTGTAAAGGTAGATTTGGCCTGAAAAGGCGTCTTTGTTGTGGTCCCTTTCAGGACGTATTTTTGGGGTACCTGAATTTCATCACAGGCTGTCACCAGCAAAGTGAGAGAGAGCATGATGATTAATCCGGTCCCAAACTTGATATTGCGCATAGGTTCTACGGTCAGTCTCAGAATCACTTTCCAGCCAGGTTGTCGCGAGATCATACCACAATCTGGCCCACTTGTGTTTCTTTATTATATCGTCACCCGGGGGCTGTTAGCTGCCCTTCAGGGGTGATATTTACTTAACAGAATTGATAAGTAGGCCTCTTCTGTGGTTTGTTTTCTTCCTCCAAACCTCAAAAATCCAATCCGGGTTCAGATCAAGATCATATGGTAGACTAGAAAACAATTGAGGGTTTTTGCAGCAGTGAGGAGGTTTATTAATGACGTTGACTTCAAAGGAGCGAGTATTGGCTGTCCTGAATCATGAGGTGCCTGATCGCGTCCCGATCGTTATTGGGGTCAGCAATGCGACCGGGATAAAAATGAGAACCTACCAGGGCCTGAAGGACCTGGCAAAAATCCAGGCACCTGATGAATATATCTACCACTGGCCGGAACTGGGCACAGCCAGAATTGATGAAGAAACCATGCGCCTCCTCCATAGTGACGTCCGCGGAGTGCGAGATGCCCATCCTGTGGAGACCTTGGAGCGAAATCGAAACAGGGAACCCCATTCACCATTTATTGACAGCTGGGGCAGTGGTCAGACTGAAGTATCTCCGGGTGAATGGTTTCCCGGGATCCATCCCTTGCGGGAAGCTACCAGCATTCAGGAGATTGAAGATTATCCGGGTTGGCCTGATATGAGTGATCCATCCCGCATTGCCCACGTCCGGGAAACCGCTGCAGCGCTGGCCGAGGCCAATGAGTATGCGATCATGGCCACACCCTGGCTTCTGTTCCCGCTCGAACGAGCATTTGCGATGCAGGGCATGGACACCTTTTTGCTCAATCTGGCAATTTATCCAGATTTTGCGTCGGCGCTGCTGGAAAAAACTGCCCAGCTCTGCAAAGAGTTGATGGGCCCCTTCCTGGAGGAGCTGGGTGACAATGTGGATATCATCAAAATTGGCGACGACCTGGGCACTCAGGACAGCCTGTTGATGTCTCCGGACATGTACAGGGAGATCTTGAAACCAATTCATGCCGATTACATCCGCTTTATCAAAGAACGCACAAACGCCAAGCTCTTTTTCCATACGGATGGCGATGTGGTACCGCTGATTGATGATTTTATCGAAATGGGGATTGATATTTTGAACCCGATCCAGACTTCAGCAGGCAAGATGTCAGACCTGGCTGGGTTGAAGGAACGATTTGGAAAGAACATTGTTTTTTGCGGTGGGATTGACACCCAGCGAGTGCTGCCCAACGGAACGCAAGCCGAGGTTCGCGAGGAGGTCAAGCGCGTGATTCAGCTTCTCGGCGAAGGAGGAGGATATATGGTCGCCTCAGTGCATACAATTATGAATGATGTTCCTCCGGAAAATGTATTGGCGATGGTAGACGCAGTAGAAGAATTCGGATCTTACTTGCTGATTAAATAAATAGAGCGCATTGGACGTGCCTAATTTAAATAAGGAAGCGGATTCCTTTGAGGATCCCGCTTCCTTATTCGTTTTGGAAATTACTCTTTTTCGTAGGGCTGACCGTCCGCGGCAGGCATTTGACCACGACCCACAACGCCGGCCAGGATGACCATGGTGGCCAGGTAGGGGAACATCAGCATCACTTCAGAGGGGATAGGAACTTTTAGGATTGCCATCTTGGAAGCCAGGGCATCGAAAAAGCCAAACAGCAACCCCGCGCTGAACGAGCCAAAGGGATTCCAGTTTCCAAAGATCATTGCAGCCAGGCCAATAAAACCTCGCCCGGCTGTCATCAACTCATCAAACCTGCCTACGGATCCCAGCGTGAAGTACGCACCGCCGAAACCAGCCATAAAGCCGCCCAGGATCACTGAAACATAACGCGTTCTGAAAACGTTGATTCCCAGAGTGTCAGCGGCTTTGGGATGCTCGCCAACGGATCTGGTTCTTAATCCCCAGCGAGTATAGTAAAGGCCAACCGTGATTAGAATGATAAAGATGTACACAGCATACACAAACATGTTGTGCTGGAACAGGACTGGCCCAACAAAGGGGATATTCGAAAGAAAGGGGATTTCTATGGTTGGGAATCTTCCCGGGTCGTTTAGATTTTGATACACCTGAAGGAATTTTGCAGACAGAAATGAGGTGATGCCGGCTGCGAAAATATTGATGATCGTGCCGGCAATAATCTGATCGGTTTTGTATTTGATGGAGAGCACGGCCAGTACAGCTGCCAGGATCCCGCCTGCAAGTACAGCTGCCAGTAATCCGATCCAGATATTGGTCACGCTGCCGACAAAAGCGCTGACAAAGGCACCAGTAAGCATCATGCCCTCAATAGCGATGTTAACCACGCCGGAACGCTCACATAGCACCCCGGAGAGGGCTCCCAGGGTGAGCGGGACTGCTTTGACAAGCGCGCTGCGAAATAATCCGGCCAGGTTCAGACTGCCGTCCGCAGTAGCCCAGGTCAAGAACGCAAAGACCAAAATACCAGCTACAAGGCCGAGGACCAGGTTGGTCTGTTTCCTGAAACCCCTGGCCAGCTGGTAACCGCCGGCTACCAGGCAGATTCCAGCCAGCACATTCAGCATGGGTAGGGATGAGAAAACCCAGTTCGGGATGTTCTGGCTGGAACCGCCGGGCATCATTTTGAAAGTGGTCTGGACACCGGGCTCAAGGGTACGGATGAACAGGAACCAGATCGCTGCGGATATCGCCAGGAAAAGGATACCCATCACGATTCGACGGGTTGGTGATGTTCTCTCGAGATTGTTGATAGATGTGGTTGTTGTAGGCATGTTAGTTTCCTCCCCACCCTCGAAGTGTGACAGCGTCAATATCAATATCCGGTTCTTTGAGTCTGTAGATGGTCCGGATAATCGCTGGCGCAGCAATAAAGGCCAAAATGAAGGCTTGAAGGATTGAGATGATGTCAACTGGAACACCAGCTAATACCTGCATCTGGATGGCGCCATTCCGCAGGAAGCCAAAAAGAATAGCGGCAAGTACGACGCCCATGGGATGGCTTTTTCCCAGGAGTGCCAGGGCGATGGAGTCAAAACCATACCCTGAAGCAAATGCCAGGGCGAGGTTATGATTTACGCCGAGAACCTCATTGGCTCCTGCAAGTCCAGCCAACCCGCCTGAAAGGAACATTGCCACTACTGTACTTCGGATGATGCTCATCCCGGCATATTTGGCTGCTCTGGGATTGGACCCAACAGTTCGCAAGGTATACCCCCAGGTGGTTTTAAAGAGGAAGAGGTATACAAGAAAAGCGACGAACAGGGCGATAAAGAACCCGATGTGAAAGCGAATTGGTGAATCAAACAACCGCACCAGTTTAGCTGATTCCTGGATCGGGGCACTAACAGGGGTATATCCGTCCGGATTTTTCAGCGGACCGCGCAGCAGATATTCGCTGAGCCTGAAAGCGATATAGTTCATCATGATGGTGTTGATGACCTCATGTCCCCCGGTTGCCGCTTTGAGCCATCCGGGGATAAAACCCCACAACCCTCCCCCCACAAAACCAGCCAGCAAGGATACTGGGATGTGCACAATAGCGGGGAGTCCTTCCAGATAAATAGCCGCGGTAACTGTGGTGGCGGCGCCGATGAAAAGCTGTCCTTCAGCACCGATGTTGAATAAGCCTACCCGGAAACCGAGGGCGACTGCCAATCCCGCGAATATATAAGGGGTGGATACGACCAGGCTCTCGAAGAAAGGGTTAAAAGCCCGCCGGATCGCCTCTGACTCTCCGCTCTGTAAAGCAGCTATAATCTTCGAGGGATTGCCAACAGAGCCATAGAAGAGCGCCTGGTATGTGGTCCAGGCAGCCTGGGCACCGGTTTTGATGCCTTCCCAAAATGAGATGTTAAAGGCTTTGTAAACGTCCTCTGTGGTGATCGCCACCAGCAAACCTCCCAGGATCAATCCGGAAATGATTGCTAAGATGGTGATTGTGAGAGGGCTTTTGGAGATCTCTTCCAGGAAGATCTTACCGGCATCTTTTTTCTTGCTAGCTTGCTTTGTCTCTTTTTCGCTCATAGACCCATTCCTTGTGGTTAGATCCGGCTCTTACAGGATCTGGAAATTATTCCGCTTCCTTTACGCCCGCCATCAGCAGACCGATTTGTTCTTTTGTGGCGCCTTCGGCGTCTACCACGGCGATGATTTCTCCTGCATACATGACTGCGATCCGATCAGACAGTTCCATGATCTCATCCAGCTCGGTGGATACCAGCAGGATTGCCACGCCGTCCGCTCTTTTTTCAAGCAAACGGGAATGGATATATTCGATGGAACCAACGTCCAGGCCCCGCGTGGGTTGGGAGGCAACCAGGAATTTTATCGCCCTTGAAAATTCACGGCCAACAATGACTTTCTGCTGGTTTCCGCCAGAGAGCGAGCCTACTGGTATGAGAGGGCTGGGGGTTCGGATATCAAAGTTTTCGATGATCTTTTCCGCGTTCTGGAGAACCTCGTCCTCCTGGATGATGACGCCTTTAGCGAATGGTTTCAAATAGTAAGTATTTAGAACCAGGTTATCTGAGATGGTGGATGTCAGCACCAGGCCGTCCTTCTGGCGGTCTTCAGGGATGTGGGCAGATCCGATTTCAGTGATTGTCCTGGGAGTTGCACTGGTTATGTTCTGGTCCAGCAAAGATAGTTTTCCGGAAACAGGATGGCTTAACCCGGTAATGGCTTTGACCAGTTCTGTCTGTCCATTTCCCTGGACGCCAGCAATGCCCAGAATCTCTCCACCGTGGACTTCAAAGCTGACCTGCTTCACAGCTATATTTTTTAGATCGTCCAGCACCACCAGATCTTCAACTTTGAGGATCACGTCTCTTACCTGGGCTGAGCTTTTATCTACCTCAAGCATTACGTCCCGCCCCACCATCATGGTGGCCAGCTGGTTCTGGTCTGCTTCATCAGGAGTGGTTGTACCGACAACTTTACCTCCCCGGATCACTGTGATGCGGTCCGCAAATGTCAGGACCTCGCGCAGTTTGTGGGTGATAAAAATGATCGATTTGCCGCTATCTACCAGGGAACGCATAATCGTAAACAGCTCATCTACTTCCTGGGGTGTGAGCACAGCTGTGGGTTCATCCAGGATCAGAATATCCGCTTCCCTATAGAGAAGCTTGATAATTTCCACCCGCTGCTGCACGCCTACGGGCAAATCCCGTATATAGGAGTTCGGATCCACTTCCAGGCTGTAGGCATTTGAGATCTCACGAATCCGGTCAGCGGGTGTTTTCCTGTCCAGCAGTCCTCCAGCCCGGGTGGTTTCATCTCCCAGCATGACGTTTTCTGTTACTGTAAAAACCGGAACGAGCATGAAGTGCTGGTGAACCATGCCGATGCCTTGAGCGATGGCATCTCGTGGAGAGCTGACATTGATTTTCTGCCCTTTGACAAATATTTCACCTTTATCAGGTGCATATAAGCCGTAAAGGACGTTCATCAATGTCGATTTTCCGGCCCCATTTTCGCCCAATAAAGCATGAATCTCACCCTTCTTTAAGGTGAGATTGATATTGTCATTGGCTAAAACGCCCGGAAAACTTTTTGTAATTCCTTTTAGCTCAAGGATTGGCTCCATATTTCCCTCGATATTGACTACTGAAACGGCAGAATTATTGTGGATTGGGTGGAATTATACCATAGAGGTGGTTATGAATTTAGGTCGAGATTGGGTGTTCCATTCACCTGAAATTCGTGTTTGGAAGTAAATTATTACTGGAAGAACAGGGCGGATTCTTGCTTGTTTTTGTTATCATCTGCGTAATGCAAAGCTGAGGGAAAAACGGCAGTGTTGTTGAGATAATGATGGTGATCAGGGTGATACTCAGAGGGTATAGTACAAGAAGTAAATCAAACTGGGACAGGGTAATTGCGTGAAAAGAATACTGGCTGTCAGCGATGAAGTAGCTCCCTTGGATTACAGCCCTACGATCTAGGAGCGCTGCGGAAATGTAGACCTGCTAATTTCCTGCGGGATCTGCTCTGCCTTCTTGCTATCATGTCATTGGCAATTCTCTCATAACATTTTTGCGGAGAATTTATCTCTGTTGTCAAATTGGGGGGTGCTCCACTCTACCGCTTGTCTGGTACACTAAAACCAGCAAATATAACCAGATCAGGAATACTTATGAAATACCTTTCTGTGCAGGAAATGGTAGCTATAGAAAAGGCTGCCAACCGCTTCGGTCAAACCTATGCTGCCATGATGGAAGCGGCTGGAAAAGGGTTGGCGGAGGTCATAGAACGCAGATACGGCCCTGCGAAAGAGAAATCCATTCTGGCTCTGGTTGGTTCCGGCAACAACGGTGGCGATGCCTTGGTCGCTTTGAGTTATTTGCTGGAGTGGGGCTGGAAGGCATCAGCAGCCCTGTTCCGGGCTCGTGATTCCCTGGATAAACTGATCCAGCGATTTTTGGCGGGAGGAGGGGAGCTGGTCGATTGCAGTGATCCTGAAAAGGACTCTACCGCTCTGAAAGAACTGATTGGTAATTCGTCAATAATACTTGATGGCGTGTTGGGTACGGGAATTCACTTACCTCTCAGGCCGCCGCTTGACAGATTGCTTGGTATGACCGGCGAATTTCTAAACACAGTTGAAGAGAAACCTGTAGTTGTAGCAGTGGATTGTCCATCCGGTTTGGACTGTGATACTGGCGAGGTGTCGCCATCTTGCATTAAGGCAGATCTGACAGTCACGATGGCTGCGATCAAACAGGGATTGTTGAAGTTTCCAGCCTACAATTACGTGGGTGAGCTAGAGCTGGTTGATATCGGATTGCCAGACAATCTGCCAGAATGGGAGGGAATTACCCGAGAAGTGATCGAAAGGGATTGGGTCCGGGACGTATTGCCTGTCCGACCGCTGGATGCTCATAAGGGCACTTTTGGCACAAGCTTGATCGTTGCCGGCTCCCTGCCATACCCTGGAGCGGCAATCCTGGCGGGAGTCTCGGCTTACCGGATTGGCACAGGATTGGTTACAATGGCGGTTCCGAAGGAGATCTATTCCGGCTTGATTAAAACCATTCCAGAGGCAACCTGGATAATATTGGAGGACCTCTCTGGGAGGATAACTGAAAATGCGGTTCAGCAAATTAAGGATGCCCTGGGGAGACCAGCTGCCTGCTTAATTGGTCCTGGCCTTAGCCAGGCGGATACCACAGCCCGATTCTTAGAGGGCGTGATCGAGCTGGAAAACTTGCCTTCGCTTATCCTGGATGCGGATGGACTGAGGCTGCTCTCCCGCTTGGAAAACTGGCCCAGAAAGCTGCCGTCTGGATCAGTTCTTACCCCGCATCCTGGAGAAATGGCTGTCTTGACCGGACTCTCTGTGGATGAAATCCAGGCGGACAGGGTCGGTATTGCGGAGCATTACGCCCGGGATTGGGACCAGATCCTGTTGCTAAAAGGTGCTCACACCGTGATCGCTTCACCCGGAGGGGGAAGCCGTATTTTACTCAGCGCCGACCCGGCCCTAGCTAGAGCGGGAAGTGGTGATGTGCTGGCAGGGATTATTTGTGGATTGATCGCCCAGGGGATGGATCCCTCCACTGCTGCGGCTTCCGGGGCCTGGGTGCATGCTCGAGCGGGAAGATTGGCCGCGGCGCAGGCCGGAACCCCGGCGGCTGTCCTGGCCGGGGATATCTCCAGGGCTTTAGGTCAGGTATTAGCAGAGCTTCAGAAAGGCAAAGATTGAAAGAAAAAGACCTGCTGGTTCCAGCAGGTCTATAAATCAAGTTGAATTGCCGCGATGATCAGGCCTCTTCTGCTTCATCGGCGGCTTTTTTGCCAGCTTTGGTTCCTTTTCCAATTTTTTGTTTTTGCTCTTCGAGTATAACGCGTCCCTGCTCCTGGATCGATTTGGCCTGTTCTTGAAGTTTCTGGGTATATTCCTGCGCTGCAACCCGCGCATCTTCAGCAGCTTTTTCAGCCCGCAGGCGAGCTTCATCTACGGTTTCCAGGGCTTTGTCTTTTATCTCTATACCCTTTTCTATGATAACTTTCCTGGTTTCTTCCCCTGATTGAGGAGCAAAAAGCAATGCAGTAATTGCGCCAGCAATGCCGCCAAGTAACAAACCCGACATGAAGGCACCAAATTCTTTATTATTGTCAGACATATATCACACTCCTAGATAGACTGGAAAATTTGATTATTTCTTTTCGAACTTGAAAAAATCAACTATTCTACTGAGACCGGCCAGATATTGATTCATCTTCAGCACAGGTTCAACGAGGTGCTCACTTAAAAATTTCGTGGTTCCTCGTAATGTAGCGGCTGTTTCACTGGTAGAGTCCAGTATGGGTTTGATCTCATTCTGCAGCAGCAAAGTCAAGCGAGCCAGCTGGATGATCAGGATGATCATTACAATCCCGATCAGCAGGAACTCGAGAGCCATGAAAATGATAAAGATGTCCCGCACTCGCCCCGTGTCTGTTCCTGGCTGGATCAAAAAGATCAAGCCAGTGATAAGCAGGCCGAACACGACAACTGCGCCGATGATTAGACCAACTTTGTTCCGGTTTTCCGCCGTTCCTTCATTATTTTGAGGTTGTTCTTGGAGGGAAATGGTTTCCCGCAAGGTTGGCTGAGACTCTGTCATAATAGTTAGATTATAACATATCCTCCGATGGGAATTTTTCTTGTAGAAAGGGAGGGGATGTGGAGGTTGAAATGATCAATAATGGCTGAGGTTGAGTTCGGAGGGAAAATTAAAAGAGGCCTATCCGGAAAAGGAAAGCCTTATTAATCAGGTGGAGATGGCGGGAATCGAACCCGCGTCCGAAAGATTCAACCACTCGGATGTCTACAAGCGTAGGCAATTGTTAGGTTTCATCAGCAGAGCTACAACTGCCCAAAGCGACAGCTGATTAGCCGCTGGAACCCGAAAGTTCCTCTTAGGCCGGAGCAGCGGCGTCATCCGGCTGTACTCCTGCTTTCTGACGTTCATGCCCCTCCAGCAGGAGTTTGGAGGAGATGAACGAGATTGCATCGAGGCAATCGTCTGTCCTTACCCAGGCTTATGCAGCGAGGGGAAGAGCAGCATAGTCAGTGCGGTTGGCACTTAAAGTTTTGCGCTGATTTTACGAGAACGGCGCCTCTCGGCTCGCAATCCGGGGCCAATCTCTTCCGTCGAAGCCTGTCATCCCCAGTAGTGAAATTATAACATAGTGGGTCTGGTGCTAAATTCCGTGATCAGGCGTTCATATGGAAATCCTATAGAGCGGGATCAGTGCTTTGTTTCGAAACGGCTTCGATGCAGTCCTCATGCATCCCGCAATTCATGTGCCAGCGGCGTCCTTCCCGGGAAAGCAGCGCATCAGCTTCAAGTGGTCCCCAGGAACCAGGTTCGTAGGTGGAAAGCTTCTCTGTGCTCTGGTCTTCCCAGGATTGGATCAGGGGGTCGATGATAGACCAGGCTGCCTCGATACCATCTGCCCTGGTAAAAAGAGAGGGATCACCTGCGATGGCCTCACTTAACAAGCGTTCATAGGCTCCGGGAAGCTGGGCCCCATCGAAAAAGCATTGATAGTGAAACTCCATCTCCACTGCCCGCATTTTCTGTTCCGATCCTGGTTCCTTGACCTTAAATTTGAGGTGGATTCCCTCATCAGGTTGGATGCAAATGGATAAAATATTGGGAGTGATCTCCGCGGAGTTGGATAAGCTAAACATTAAATGCGGCGGACGCTGGAATTCAATGGTGATTTCTGTGGCTTTACGCTCCAATGATTTTCCGGATCGCAGATAAAATGGAACACCTTTCCAGCGCCAATTGTCGACATACAACTTCAAGGCGGCGAAGGTGGGGGTTCGGCTTTGCTCAGCAACCCCTACGGTTGAGCAGTAACCCCGGTACTGACCCGCGACGGAATCTTCCCTTTTTAGGACGCGGATGGAGCGCAACAGCTTCACGCGCTCATTTCGAATGGCATCAGCGTTAAATGAAGCAGCTGCTTTCATGGCTCCATCCTTTGTGCAAGCGGGATATATGCGGTCCGTAATTTCCTGTAATCCATATATACAGGAAATTTGACAGGTTATATAGATGAGATCAAGAGCTGATCTTACTTATCAAGATGAGGATAGGATTGTGATTCTTACAAGATCTCTTATTCCCACTCGATCGTGGCCGGCGGCTTGCTGGTGATATCGTATACCACGCGATTGATCCCGGAAACTTCATTAACAATCCGATTGGCAACAGCGGCCAGCAAACCGGCTGGCAGCCTGGACCAATCGGCTGTCATGAAATCATCTGAAGTAACTGCTCTCAAAGCAATTACATCCTCGTACGTGCGCTGGTCTCCCATCACTCCCACGGTCTTTACCGGGAGAAGCACCGCAAAGGCCTGAGATGATCCCAGCCCCTCCAGCTCTTTTTGGTAATGAAGTAAATTGGCATCTCGCAGGGCCTCAAGAAAAATGGCATCTGCCTCCTTGAGACGGTTGATCCTTTCTCGGGTCACTTCACCCAGGCAGCGGATTGCCAGCCCCGGTCCGGGAAACGGTTGCCGCCAGACCAGGCTTTCGGGCAGACCCAGCTCCAAACCGATTTTCCTGACCTCGTCCTTGAACAGGTAACGCAGGGGCTCGATCAGGTGGAAGTCCATTGATTCTGGCAGCCCTCCAACGTTGTGATGTGTTTTTATAGTTTCGGTTGCATTTCTTTCCGGCGCGGCAGATTCCACAACATCGGGATAGATTGTCCCCTGTACTAAGAATTCCGGCTGGTCGAGGGATCTGGCTTGTTCCTCAAAAACCCGGATAAAACGGTTGCCGATGCGTTTCCTCTTCTCTTCTGGATCCCTGATACCTGCCAGGTCTTCAAAGAATTGATCAGATGCAGGGATGGTGTGCAGGTTGATGGACAGTGTCTCCGCGAGGGCGGTTTGAACCTGTTCAGCTTCGTTCTTGCGTAGTAGTCCCGTATCGACAAATACCGCTTCCAGCTGGCTGCCAACCGCCTGGTTGACCAGCGCGGCTGCCACGCTGGAATCCACTCCACCGCTTACTGCCGCAAGAACCCTTGATCTGCCTACTTTTTCCCTGATCTCAACCACGCTGTCCTTGATGATTGAGGCTGGTGTCCAGGCAGCTTTTACCTGACAGATCTTAAACAGGAAATTTCTGAGGATCTCCGTTCCAATTGCCGTATGTTTTACTTCGGGATGGAATTGAACGCCGTATAAATGGCGATCCAAATTCCCCATAGCAGCGATGGGTGTGTTCGCTGTGGTGGCCAACCCGACAAAGCCAGCTGGCAGCTTGGTAATCTGGTCACCGTGGGACATCCACACATTATGCTCCCCTACGGGAAGAAGAGGGTTGTCTAGCTCAACCTTGAGCTGCGTGTGGCCATATTCCCTGGCATCTGAGGGAGTAATTTCTCCAGACCAGGCATCAGCCAGGGCTTGCATGCCGTAGCAGATCCCCAGCATGGGAATATCCAGGGGAAAAAGGTAATCCGGAAATTTTGGGGCATTCGCGGAGTAGATGGACGAGGGGCCGCCTGAGAGGATGATCCCGGATGGGTTGATTTCCCGGATCGTATCCGGATCAGCTGACCAGGGCAATTGTAGAGAATGGACTGACTGTTCCCTGACAACCCGGGTTATCAGCTGCGTGTATTGGGATCCAAAATCAAGTATAACAATCGTATTTCCGATCATGGCCTGTGGAAAATGATTTCTTCCTCTGACATGGACTCAATTCTTGCCAGGGATTCAACATGGATCCCCATCCCTTCCAGGCGTTCTCTCCCTTCTTCAAAGGTCTTCTCTATCAGGGCACCAACCCCGACGATTTCAGCACCCGCTATCTGCGCCAGCTTGATCAAGCCTTCTATCGTCTTACCAGTTGCCAGGAAGTCGTCAATGATCAAGACTCGTTCTCCCGGCCCCAGGTATTCCGGAGAAACAATCAATTCTACAGTCCTGCCCTTGGTGTGGGAGGGCGATAGCGTTAACAGCACCTGGTCCGGCATGGTGATGGGTTTGTGTTTTCGGGCGAATACGACTGGGATGCCCAGGTGCAAGCCAGCGGATACAGCCGGAGCGATACCAGAAATTTCAGCTGTCAGGATCTTGCTGGCGGAAAAATTCATAAACAACTTGGCAAATTCCTTACCCGCCTCATTCATCAAGTATGGATCAACTTGGTGATTGACAAATCCATCTACTTTCAGGATGCCATTTCCAATGTATTGGCCGTCTTTGAGGATGCGCTGTTCTAATAATTTCATATTTCCTCCAGATATGAATTTCCCTCAGTATACACTGATTTCAGCGTCGGGCAGATCCCTGAACCTTAAAATAAACGCTCCCACGGACCATTCAATCTGTGGGAGCAAAGAAAATCAGATAAGGGACTTCAGCCTTTTGTAGGCATATATCTGGCAAGTTTCATAGCTAGATTGGATAACGGCAAACTTTGCAGCCAGATTGTTCCAGGACCTGTCAATGTAGCCAGGAAAAGACCTTCTCCAGAAAAAAGCACATTTTTCAGTCCTTTCACCGCCGAGATGTCATACTCTACACTGGGCTCAAACAGAGCGATGTGGCCAGGATCGACCTGGATCCTTTCCCCGGCAGCCAACTCAATTTTTCGGACCTCTCCAGGAATCTCCAGGAAAGCTGTCCCAGGACCGGTGATCTTTTGCAGGATGAATCCTTCTCCACCAAACAACCCGGCACCCAGCTTCTTCCGGAAATGCATTTCCATTTTTAGTGAGGTTTCTGCGCACATAAAAGCGTCTTTCTGACAGATCAAGCTCTGACCAGCTTCCAGGGGCAGGGCCAGCACTTTCCCAGGGGCTTCAGGGGTAAAAGTGATCAATCCATCCGGGCTTTTGCAGGTATAGGTGGTTAAAAAGAGGGATTCACCGGCCAGCATTCTGCCCAGGCCGGCTCCCAGCCCACCCCTGGTGCTGGTATCCATTTCGAAAGCACCCCTCATCCAGGCCATTCCGCCAGACTCTGAAAATATGGATTCCCCTGCTTTCAATTGAATATCTACCGATTCCATTAATTTACCGCTGATTTTGTACTGCATTTTTCCTCCTGATAAGTTTAGGTTGACATCCGGATGCTAAGGACTTTCTACCTTACAGCATATCGGAATTTACCACAATCCGGTACAATAAAGGCTTGATTTAACATATACGTTAAGCGAGAGAAAATGTTGTATTTAGGGGAGCTTGCCGCGATTTTGACCTCAATCACCTACGCTGCGAATTCAGCTCTCTTCACCGTTGCAGGAAGGAAAGTCGGGGCAATGGTTGTCAACCGCGTGCGACTTGCCGCGGCATGTCTGTTTTTATGTTTGGGGGGATGGATCTTAACAGGCAACCCCTGGCCCTTGGACGCCGGTTGGGAGCACTGGTTTTGGCTTGGATCATCCGGTATTGTAGGCTTGGTGATTGGAGATGCGTTTTTATTTCAGGCATTCGTTTGGGTTGGCCCCCGACTCTCCATGCTGATGATGAGTTTGGCACCAATTATTGCTGCTTTTGTTGCCTGGATCATCTTGGGGGAGAGTTTGTCCGGGATGCAGATCGCTGGGGTACTGATCACACTTTTGGGTGTTTCCTGGGTCGTCCTCGATAAAAATAGCAAAGCCAGCGGGAAAAAAGAGAACTATCTTCGAGGGATCCTTTATGGTCTGGCAGGCGCAACTGGTCAGGGATTGGGTCTGGTGCTTGCCAAACCAGGCTTAAGAGATGATTTTTCCCCCCTTTCGGCGAATTTTATTCGCATGTTCAGTGCCTGTGTCTTGATCTGGCTGATAACCTTAGCGCAGAAGAAATTCAGGTCGACCATTCGGGAAGTGCGAATCAACTCCCAGGCCTTATTGGCAATCCTGGGAGGTGCTTTTTCAGGTCCTTTTTTGGGAGTAACCCTGTCCTTGTTTGCTCTGCAGAACACGAGCATCGGTGTGGCAAGTACCTTGATGGCCCTGCCGCCGATATTCCTTCTTCCTGCGGAAGCTGTTCTCTTTAAAGAGAAGATTGGCTGGGGATCCATACTTGGCACAGGGGTTGCTTTGCTGGGTGTAGCTGTGTTATTCCTGTTTTAAGGAAGGGGCAACCCACCTGTGGAAGGGCGTGCTATAATGCCTAAACCTGTGAGCATTGTAGTTCGAAAATTGATTTGGAGGATGGATGTATAAAACACACACTTGTGGTGAATTGAACGTAGAACATGTCGGCCAAGAAGTTATCTTGGCAGGCTGGGTTGACCGCCTGAGGGATTTGGGTGGAGTCAACTTCATCGATTTGCGGGACCGGTTTGGGGTTGTCCAGATCGTATCCAATCCTGAAACTTCTCCAGAAGTCCACAAGTCATTATCTCCTGTGCGGATGGAATGGGTCATCCAGGCTGTTGGTATTGTCCGGAAACGTCCCCCGGGAATGGAAAATCTCGACCTTTCAACGGGCGAAATAGAAGTTGAACTGACGCGAGTTGAAGTGTTGAACCCAGCTAAGACACCACCGTTTTTGATCAACCAGGAAGAAGAAGTCGACGAACAAACCCGGTTAAAATACCGTTATCTGGATCTGCGCCGGTCGCGCATGAGAGATAACATCATTCTGCGGCATAAAATCGTGACTTTTATCAGAAAATATCTGGACCAGAAGGATTTTCTTGAGATCGAGACCCCCATCCTTTTTAAGACCACCCCGGAAGGTGCCCGGGATTATATTGTCCCATCCCGGGTCCATCCTGGCCAGTTCTATGCCCTCCCGCAGTCACCTCAGCAGCTCAAACAGATGCTGATGGTAGCAGGTATGGAGCGCTACTTCCAGATCGCCCGCTGCTTTCGTGATGAGGATCAGCGAGGGGATCGCCAGCCGGAATTTACCCAGCTTGATATCGAGATGTCCTTCGTTGATCGCGAGGATGTGATGGATCTCATAGAGGGTCTTTATACTGCGCTGGTAGCGGAAGTTACCCCTGAGAAAAAGATCTTGAAAACTCCCTGGCCCAGACTGACCTATCAGGAAGCGCTGGACAGATTCGGAAAGGACAATCCGGATATACGCTTTGGTATGGAATTAAAAGATATCTCTGACCTGGCCCTTGATTCTGGATTCCGGGTTTTCGCCGATACTGTTGAAAAGGGCGGAACAGTACGGGGGATGAATGTCCGGGGTCTGGGTGGATACAGCAGGAAGCAGATCGATGAGCTTGCTGAATGGGTCAAAAAGTATGGCGCGGGTGGTCTGGCTTATTTAGCCCTGACGCCAGAGGGTGAGGAACGCTCCTCTTTTGCAAAATTCCTCCCAGCTGAAATCAAAGCACAAATTCTCAGCCGACTGGATGGCCAGCCTGGTGACCTGCTCCTGTTCATTGCCGATCTGCCAAACGTAGTTTTTGATTGCCTGGGCAGGCTTCGGGAAGAGCTGCGTAACCGCCTGGAGCTGGCTGATCAGGACGTGCTAGGATTCTGCTGGGTGATTGATTTTCCTTTAGTGAACTGGAACGCGGATGAAAAACGCTGGGACCCCAGCCATCACCTGTTCACCTCCCCCATGTTTGAGGATATCGACATGCTGGATGAAAACCCCTCTAAAGTGCGTGGACAGCAGTACGACCTGGTTCTAAATGGTTATGAGATCGGTGGTGGATCGATCAGGATCCATAACGCTGATTTACAGGAAAAGATCTTCGAATTGATCGGCCTGGATATCGAGGTGGCCAGGGAAAGATTTGGGCACATGCTGCAAGCTTTTTCCTTCGGGACACCGCCGCATGGGGGCATCGCGTCGGGAATCGATCGTCTGTGCATGCTGCTGGCAGATGAGCCCAACATCCGCGAGGTGATCGCTTTCCCAAAGAACCAGTCTGCTCGCGATTTAATGGGAAATGCTCCCTCTCCAGTAGAACCTGGCCAGCTAGAAGAGCTGCATATCCAGCTCAAGCTGGAGTGATAAACACAATTGAGAAGAGTGACACTTTTTCCCTATTCAGCAGGGGAGAGTTATGGTAAATTGTTACCACCCTACTGTGTTCGCGATGTGATCAACGTGTTTTGAGCCAACACTAACTTTTAGGGTTCCAATATGGAAGGAGCTACGCGATAGGCCTGAGCCAAGGCGGAACTCCTTATGAGGAAACCCAACCTGCATACGCAGGTTCAAGACCAAATCACACACGGCATGGTGGGGTGTTTTCTATTAAAGAGGGAATCTTCCGCCCCGGGTACAGCGGGGAAAAATCAAAGAGCCGATTCTTGAAGGTCTGATCCCGATTGAAGGAATTTTTCAACTACCGTTTGAATGACGGTCGAATGGTCGAACGCCAGGGGGGGGAGCTGGTTGATATTGAACCAGCCGGCATCGGCCGCATCACTACCCGCCTGGAGTTCAATCAGGTTGGGATCCTGCAGGATTGCGGCATAACAGGTTGAGATCACTCGCCCGCGAGGATCCCGATTCGGGGCGCTGAAAGTGTGTACCTGGGTTAGCTGGGATGTTTTCAACCCCGTTTCTTCCATTAATTCGCGCCTGGCAGCTTCTTCAAGTGTTTCTTGGATCTCCACAAACCCCCCGGGGAGTGCATAGAGCCCTTTGAAGGGATTTGCTGCCCGTTGGATGAGTAATATCTTGAAGTTGCCATCTATCGGCATAAAAATTGCAATATCTACAGTAACAGCCGGTCGAGGATAGTGATAAGTGTACATAATCGTTAACTCCCTTGCGTGGGGAAGTTGTGGCCGGAAATTCGTTTATAATCCTATTATATACTCTCAAGAAAGGGTTATATGCTCATTGAGGAGGCTATCTCTATGAAGAAAAGCAAGTTAGTTTATATATTCATGGTAGCGATCATGATCGCCGCACTTACCGGCTGTACTTTGCCGGGTTTTTCAACACCAACCCCGTTTACTTTTCCGACTCCGGATAAGACCATGACTGCGCTGTTTGAGCCTACCCAGGCAGTTCCTGCAACCTCTGCCGCGGATGACCCTGGCTCGGATACTGAGGGGGATCAGGAAACAGCAACCCCCAAGGCGGTTCCCACAAATACCCAGGAAGCAGACCAGACAGAAGAGGTGCCGGATACAGCCCTCCCGCCAGTGGCTACTGCAACAAAAGCTCCTGTTTCCTATGTAGGTCCTGCCGTTCGCAGTGGACCGTCAGTTATAGCTGAAAAGAGAACATCACCAATAGTGATTGACGGGTCTGTAGCTGAATGGACAGCAACCTGGCAAAAGGTGATCAACTATGTTGTTTTCGGTGCCGGGAACTGGACGAATAAAGATGATTGTTCAGGTATTATCAAGGCAGCCTGGGATGAGGATTACCTTTATTTGAATGTGAAGGTGAAGGATGATAAATATGTGCAGGAGGGTGTTGCGGAGAAGATCTATTTGGGTGACAGCATCGAAATCGTTTTTGACCGCTATGTAAGCGGGGATTATTATCTGCAAGCCATGACAGGGGATGATTATCAGATCGGTATATCCCCGGGAAGGTATGGTATAGAGACCTGCTATATCGTGAATGGAAAATTGTCGGTGGGATGCTCGCCAGAACCGCCCCAGGCATATATGTGGGCCCCAAAAGCCAGCGCTGGCGTGAAGACTGAAATTAAGATTGGCGCCGTAGAAGGCGATTCGTGGTACCAGGTGGAATTCAAAATTCCTTGGAGCCTGCTTGGTGTGGCAGATCCTAAGGCAGGGGACCACTATGGTTTCGCAATTTCAATCTCAGATAACGATGTAGATGATAAACTGCTCCAGCAATCCATGGTCAGCAATGTGTCTACACGGTTCTATAACAATCCTACATCTTGGGGAGATCTGTATCTAAAATAACCCCCCCAGATCTAAGAACAAAAGAGGAACAGGTTGAACTGTTCCTCTTTTGTTCTTAACCTCTGTTTCCCTCAATCCAAATATGCTTGAAGCTTTTCCTGAATGCGGGGGTTGCGGAGCCGGCGGAGCGCCTGAGCTTCAATCTGGCGGATTCTTTCTCGAGTGACGCCCATCTTTTTCCCAACCTCATTTAATGTCAGGGTTCGGCCGTCAACAAGGCCATAGCGCATTTCAAGGATTTTTGTTTCCCTTGGCGGCAATTCTGCCAGCGCTTCTTGAAGGTGTTCCTTGAGCAGGATGCTGGTTGCCTCTTCATCCGGAGGGATCACTTCTGTATCTGCAATAAAATCGCCCAATTGGGCATCATCCTCTTTGCCGGTCGGCATTTCCAGTGATAGCGGTCTCCGAGCATGTTTCATCATATCCTGAACATCATCAGGCGTGACATTGAGTGCTTCTGCCAGCTCATCAGGATTGGGATCGCGGTTGAGGTCCTGTTTCAGCTGATGCTGCATGCGGATCATTTTATTGATTTTGTCTCCCATGTGGACAGGAACGCGTATTGTGCGCCCTTGGTCAGCGATCGCTCTGGTGATGGCCTGCCGTATCCACCAGGTGGCATACGTGCTGAATTTGTACCCTCTGTCCCTCTCAAACTTTAAGGCGGCTCGCATCATCCCGATGTTTCCTTCCTGGATCAAATCCAGGAAAGATACTCCCCGCCCAACATATTTTTTGGCTATGCTGATAACCAATCTAGAGTTGGCCTGTATGAGGTGCTCAAACGCTTCCCAGCCTTCATCGACAATCACACTCAGGTTTTCCCTTTCTTCCAGGGTTAACTCTTCTTCCGCCAGCCGATTTTGGGCTTTTCTGCCCTGATCGATCAGGCTGGTTAATTTCTGTTCTTCGTCGCGTGTCAGCAGAGGCACTTTCCCGGCTTGTTTGATATAAAGGCCTACCGTGTCATTGGTGCTGATATTCTCCAGAGGATCGATCTCGTCGAAAAGGCGGTCAGTGTGATCTTCCAATTCATCCAGGTCGTCTAAGTCGTCCTCTTCTTCCTCCTCGAAGAGTTCTTCGACTTCTTCTTTACTCTCAACATAGGGAATATCAGCTGTGAGCAAAGCAGAAAAAGCTTCCTCCAGCTGATCCACGTTGTTTTCGGCTTTGGGATAGATATCGGCAATATCATCCAGGGTTACATATCCCTTATCCCTGCCGATTTGAAGCAGGCGGGCAAGCGGGTTTTCGACCGCTAAGGGGTGGTCATTTGTAATCGTTTTTACCTTGCTCATCAAAACTATTAAATACCTCGTTTATTGGACACTTAAAACCCATCCACAACTTTCATGGATGGGTTCATTGATGACTTGGGCCTTTATTATAGCAATAGAGAAGATTTTTGCAAGAGCCAATCTGAAATTCAAACAAGAGGTTAACATTTCCAGATGTTGATCTTCTCTATGGCGATAGCGTCAATTGGAATTAATGTAGCGCTTCGAACCACCTCCAGAGTAATTCTTCGGCAGGTTTACCATGGATGGATATGGATTTATCATGTAAGGTCACTTGGGAATAATAACCCCGAGATATGATTCCTGCTATCCAGTCCTTCGCGGTAGAAGTGGATAACATGGCCTGGTATGCGGCCGCCTGCTCAGCAAATCCTGGTTCCAGCCCATCTATAGTGGGAGCAGGACTTGAAAAAGCGGATATCTCATAACAGGGTTGGTTTTCCGTATCCGGACAATCACTCTGCCAACCAGAAACGGATGGATAAGCGATGCTGAGAACGAGCTTGGATTGATCCGGATCAATCCAGGTTTCCCAAAAATCATGTACTTCACCCTCCAGGGATTGCCTTGCTAAACCGGTTAGTTCCTCTAAGTCTGGGAGAGGACCCATGTCTAAGGGTGGATCCCAATTGAGGAAGATCTGATCTGCAAGGCTCAGATAGGAAGGTTTTTGTTTCCCCTCGGGCAGGGACATGGACCAGGCAATCGTACCAGAGTATCGGGAGCGGACCTCTTCCAGGATCTCAGCCCAGCGCAATTCTGCATCTGCAGGAACTCCAGAGGGTTCGCCTGTCGACAATTTACCTCCGGGAAGTGCCGGGGTTAACCAGTCTCCGCCCAGGATAAGGATCTCAGTTCCCTGTCTTTCCGCGGCTTCAGCAAAATGTATGGCAAAACCCCGGTATTGGTCAAACCAGCTGTTCCACCAGCTGAAAGTCCGCGGGGCTGATATCCACCAATCATCCGAATTTATAGAAAATTGAGGTTGGGGATGCAAAGCCACCTGGAGCCCATTATAGGTGGCTGTTCTTGTCATCTCTTCGAGATCGTACCAGAGCGGATCATGGTTAGGATCTGGCTCAATTACAGGAGGGACCTGGTGTGTGAAAGTCCAGGTAGGGGTAAGTACGATCCAGCCTGAATGAACTTTGGCAATATCCGAAATCGCTGATGATATCCGATAAGCATCGCCTGCCTGGTTTGCTGGCATGATCTCCAGGCCGGTGAGAAAATCATCTTCCCTGGGATTGACTTCGGGCAGGGGCAGGGGGTCTGCCAGCGGAGCCAGTTCGAGCCAGTCCCAATCTGTAATAATGTCGGCGATATATTGGGATTCTGAGCTGGGAGTTATAATCCCGCCTGTTGGGAAATTTGCTTCAAGTGCTGAACTGCCGGCTATGCCGCATTGTCCTTGTCTGCAGTAGCGGTAGGATATGTCGGATAGGATGTTGAATGGAGAGTATAAAATAAACACCCAGTGATTGTCTGCGATTTTACTCATGGGCAAGGGTGTAGTCCAGCCGTAGGGATTGAATTGAATGTAGATGTCCTCACCAGCCGGGGTGTGATCTGGTGTCCAGAGATCAAATGTGATGGCATCTTTTTCATCGGACTCCCAGGCGTAAACCTGGTCGTCGATCTGGATTGGTTGATTCGGCACAATTAATCTTCTCAAACGGAAATCGCCAGATGGATCATGTTCTGCATTCCAGAATCCATCCCCCAGGGTGTACTTATAACGGATTTCGGCACCTACCGGCAGGGAGAGGATCACACCGTAGATATTATCTCCTGCGGATGAAAGGCGCGGCATCCTGTCTGGTATCGTGTTCATCCCCCCTGGAAGGTTCCCAAAAGTGTTCCCAAGCTGGTAGAGATTGCCAACCAGGCGGAGACTGTTCTCTGGTGTGCCCGCCGGTACTGAGACCAAAAAGGTGATATCAACAAACTCACGGGGTGTAATCTCCAGGTTGGCTTCCGTATTGGCTTGCGAGGCGACTTCAGCGCCTTGCTGAATTTCCTGGAAGCTGCCGTCCGGCGCATAAACCACTAGATTATGGATGCCGGGAGGAAGCCCCGGCAGCATATATGAACCAGAAGCTGTTGTAAAGGTTTGAATGCCTCCGGCACAGACCAGCATTCCAGGTAGAGGTTGCCCTGTCTGTGCATTGCTGATCACGCCGGAAATTCTTCCTGGCTCAGGCCAATCGTAGGCAGTGTCCGACCATTTGCTGACAACATCCCTGATTTCTAGCGGGTTTTCAACCCGGGCAAGGCGATAGCGGACTTGTTCATCAATCACGGTATGTTCGATGATGGCGTATTGATTGTGGCGAGTATAGCGGTATTTAAGCACGGAGTGCTGGGGGACGGTCAGGGTGGTGGTATAAACAGGACCCTGGTCACGATTGGCTTCTCCGCCGACCGGTTCCAAAGGCTGGGCAGTAGCGTTCACCCCCAGGCCTGTGACTTCATCCAACAAACTCAGATAAATCAGGTCTTCCTCTGGTGTATTGGGGGGAAGCTGAACGAAGAAAGTGACTTCGATCATTCCTTCTGTTTCGGATTTTGCACCCCAGCCAGACAGAAGTCCCTCCAAGGAGAATCCACCACAGCTGCTCAGGAATATACTGGAAAGGATCAGGAAACTGATCAGGAAGTTGGATTTCCGGGAAATCATCATATCAGATCTCCGTTTTGATGAGTTGTACTAGAATATCGAGGTTGATAAGGTTGCGTATAGGAATCTCAACTGTGTTTCCAGCGGTCAATTTGATCAGAAAATTCCCCTTTTCCAGGGAGATTCCCCCCAAAAACTCCCAGGGAATTTCCAGCGCAGGAAGGATGATCTTCTTATTTGAGATCGACAAACCGCCAAAAGGAATGGTTCTTCCTTCCTTGAACGCCTGGGTTAATCTCGGCCTGAGAATTTTATAAACCTGGCTTTTAACCACTTTTACGAGTCCAGGGCGTCTGGTCAGCTCTGGATGGCAGACAAATGGACGGGATTTTCTGGAGTAAAGAACCAGGTAGTGTTTTGTGTTATTGATCAGGGGAGTAAAGGATTTATTTATCGAATAAGTACTTATTCCTGATATTTCCTCCCATTTCAGGTATTTTTTCCTTCTCAGCGGAAGATGATACTGAATCCCCCAGGAGTAAATTCTCACCCAGGTATGGGATCTTACCAACCACCGAAGCGTAAAGAGAAGAAGGAAAATGACCAGAATTCCAGAAAGATAGAACCAGATCCTGCCCCATTTTAATGCAGCAGCAGGTCCATAAGAGGAATATCCATACAGGGTCCGCCAGAGTCCATAAATGAGGGGCGATAATACCAGAAGGATCAGGGGCAGGAATACCTGAAACACAGCCCTCCAGCCCAGATCCTTAAGGCGATATTCAGAAAGTGGATTGACTTGCTTTGATGTCCTCATGCAAACAAACCTGTTGATCGGATGCTCAATGGATTGCCTAGATTATAGACCAGTTTAGATATGTTTGCACAGAAAATCAGGCCCGCATAGTAGAATGCGGGCCTGAAAATTCTCACTCAGCTGGAACGAAATAGACATCAGTCGGCTGCAGTTTGCTGTTCCTGATGAATTTGGGCTCGAGCTTCATCCCGATCCAATCCAGATTGGCGTCTTGGGGATCCACTCCCATTAAGCGGCTGAGAAGCAGGGTGTCCACTCCCTCAAACTCAACCTGGATGAGCACATAGGGGGTTTGGTCGAGAAAGGACTCTGAACCGAAGTGGCAGACAGTAAAGGCATGGACTCTGGCCTCGCGCTCTGTGATGTCAATCCAATCAGTTTCCTCTCCGGAATACATGTCATGCCCCCGGGGAGTCGCGTAGGTATATCCACTTACCGGGTCCCGATTGGCGAGGATTTTATTATTGGTCAAGCCCGCAAACCAGGGGCTGTCTTGAGCGTAGGAGTGCAGGTAAATAATATTGTAGGGTTGTTCGATCGAGATTGGCTCCATGCTTTTCAACCAAGCCAGCGCTTCCGGGGTTAACTCCCTTGGAAAAGGCAGGTTGTGAACGATTGTGCCGCCCAGGGATTCAGGCTGTTTGCGTGGTATAGTCGTCATTTTTTCCTCCCTATTCCTTTTCCAGTATGCTGACAGTGACGTAAGTGCCGGTGCCGGCATGAGAATGGATGGCGCCCTTTTGGGCATCTTTTACCTGCAGGGTATCATCATTGAAATGTTTTTCGATCGATCCTTGCAGCTGCCAGATGGCAAAAACCGCTTGCATTAATCCTGTGGCGCCTACCGGGTGACCGCAGGCGATCAGACCACCAGAGGGATTTACGGGACAGACGGGTTTGTCTGGAAGTTTCAAGCCGTAGTCGATCCCTGGCAAAAAAGCCTTTCCTGAAGCGGCGAATGGCCCCCCCTCTCCATATCGGCAGAGCCCCAGATCTTCATAGGTCTGAATTTCGCTTGAAGTATATGCGTCGTGCAGCTCAACAAAATCCAGCTCATCAAGCGGATCGTGAATGCCTGCGTGTCGGTATGCCATGTTTCCCGCAGTCCTGCCGGCCCGGAAGGAGTGCACACCCGGATAGCGAGTGCCCTGATCCCACAGTTTTTGATAGTACTTCATGGTTTCCTGGGATTCTTTCTCCTGGTCCGTTGCATAGTCTTTGATGAAGGTCTCAAAATCAACATGGGGGCGATCAGCCATCCGCATGGCATCAGTGCCCCTGCCGATTCCGGTAACTTTTACCAGGGGGCGGGGGATCTTTGCACCAGCTTTCTCAAGTTTTTCTATTCCTTCTTCAGAAGCCAGGATGGTGGCAGCCGCGCCGTCAGACATGACACAGATATCCAAGCGGGTCAACGGCCAGGCAACCATGGGCGCGTCCCGTACATCCTGAATGGTATAGCGATTCCTTTTCTGGGCATAAGGGTTGTGGAAGGCATTGATGTGGTTCTTTACGCTGACATGGGCCATGTCCTCCACAGTCGTGCCGTATTCTTTCATATGGCGGGTGACCATCATGGCGTAGTAACCTGAATAAAATCCCCCGACCGGGTAATCAAAGGAAACATCAGAGGCCAGGGCGATAAATTCATTCCCCTTCCAGGTCTCCACGTGGCTCATGGTTTCAAAGCCGTAGGCTGCAGCCACTTCCATATGACCGCTGGCGATGGATTTCCAGGCTTCCTGGAAACACAAACCGCCTGTCGCGCCCCCTCCTTCCACGCGGTGGCTGGGTTTTGGGCACAACCCCAGATAGTCTTGGGCCATGATCGCTGCCATCAGCTGACGGCTGAAGTGGTCTGAAAAATAGGATGCGACAGATCCATCAACGATTTCTGTAAAAGCAGGGAAGCTTATCTCCAGATCTTTGATAGCATAGTCGTAGGCTTCTTTGACCAATGCCTGGTAATTCTTGTCAGGCCGGCTTTTGGCAAATTTTGATACTCCTCCGGAGATTGCATATACAGGTCTCATAGATTCACGCTCCCTTCGTCAGGTTGACGGATAGATAATATAGACTGCGTGGGCACACAGGATCAGCAAGAGTGCTGGAGATTTCTGTGTTTCGTGCCAATCTATTGATACCGATAAAATGGACGGTGGATCAAACCGGTAGATCAACCGCCGTGGTTAGCCTTCCTGGGAAGAAGTGTCCTTCACCTCGGAAGGACCAGCCGGGGTATGTTCGGTGTTCCGGTCAGCTGCCGGAGCAGGGGAGATGTTTCCACTCCAGGATGATGTGTCAATTAAATCACTCCCGCCAATGGAGGAAAAATTTCTTTGTGCCAAATCCCGGAGCTCATTCAGCTCTTCTAACTCGGCTTCCCTCATTAGACGCTGCGGCAGATATTGGATTTCGCTGACTCCCTTGCGGACATTTTGCCACCAGGTAGATTTGATGATAGACCGCAGGAATTTCCCCAGTGTCCTGCCTGCCTCGATCATGCCTTCTGGTCCCAAGACCAGGATGCCAATAATAAGCACAAAAAATATTTCCAGGGGGCCTATGCCGAGTATGTTCATGCTTGGATTGCATCTCCATCGGAATGGAGGTTCTGAAGTGCTTGGGTGATTTCGTTTTGGCGGTTGGCAAGGGCTCCTAACACGCCGTTTACAAAACGAGGAGCGCTGTCAGAGCCATAGGTTTTTGCCAGTTCTACAGCCTCGTTAATGGCTACTTTTAAGGGGATATTTTCAGCGAGCGCAAATTCCCATAAAGCCATGCGGATGATATTCCTGTCAATTACTGCCACCTGGTCAAGGGGCCACTCAGGTGCGTGTTCAGCGATAAAACCATCCAGCTCCGCGCGGATAGGCAGTACGCCCAAGACGATCGATCGAAAGAAATGGATCAACTCATCATCCAGATCGCTATCAGAGACTCTTTCCTGCAGCACCGTCCCAACCGGGTGATTGGTGATGTCCAGTTCATATAAGGCCTGGAGGGCAATCCCCCGCGCTCGGGTGCGATCCTTCATAATACTTCAGTCCTCGGGAACGAGGTTGTTCTGATAATCAATATCCTCAATATGGACATTAATCGATCCAACCTCCATGCCGACCATCTTGGAAATCGCCAGGGAGACTTCTTCCTGCACTTTTTTGCTGGTTTCGCGGATATTGGCCTTATCTTTCAGGACCAAATGCAAATCTGCGTACACAGAGCCGTCATCTTCCACGGTAATTTCTACCCCGTCGTCGCGGCTGCGGTTGAATAACGTGTTGACGCTGCTGGGAATCTGCGCTAAACGGCTGACTCCCTCCACCTGGAGAGCTGTCAGGCGGATGATCGTTGATAGAACTCCAGGGGCGATAGTGGTTTTTCCCGGGGGGCGTTCACTTGTGGCCATAATATCTCCCATTTGATGGATCGAACACTCACTGGTGGACCTGAATAATTATAACCTATCGATTATTAAAAGCACAGACGGCCGTGTTAGTCACGGCCCGTCTGATTTTCTTTCAAAAAAAGGAAAGGTTCTATTTGGCGATAACTTCGCGGCCGCGGTAGTAACCACAATGCGGGCAAACCCGGTGGGGCAGACGCATTTCTCCGCAGTTGCTGCACTGGACAAGCTGTTTTGGTTTTAAGGCGTCATGCGCTCGTCTGCGATTTTTTCGACCGCGGGAAGTGCGCTGTTTTGGTAGAGGTGTCATTGAATTCTCTCCTGCAAATTGATCACACGACTCATCGTGCTAGGTTCGTTATTTTAGCAGGTAGATTATACGGAGAGAGAGGGGTTAAGTCAAGGTGATTGCCCTGGAATGTCATTTGTAATTGAAAAGTGGACTGTTTGCAATTGAAAGCTGGACTCGTTTTCAGTTGAAAACAGGACTCCTATAAAGGTTTCCCTCAATAAACCAAGGAGGAAGTTAATGCGCAGTAACAGAAACGGGTTGCCAATGAGTGGAACAATTTTACTCTTTATATAACCTATACATTCTCCGATGAATTCTTCTGTTTTTTGAGTCAAAAGGAGAAGGGTCAAGTTTTCTGCTACTCCTGACAG
>Ga0209834_10000202_pt1 | contig 36836 bp, 30 predicted proteins | sample Mar14236cmmetaG_FD_184134 | JGI IMG/M metagenome (GOLD analysis project Ga0209834, IMG submission 184134) | Marine hydrothermal vent microbial communities from Guaymas Basin, Gulf of California to study Microbial Dark Matter (Phase II) - Marker... ... | reverse complement strand
GCGCTTATAACCGGTATCACCGGGCAGGATGGAGCATATCTGGCCGAATTCTTGTTAAAAAAAGATTATGAGATCCACGGAATCAAGAGACGGGCCTCCCTTTTCAATACAGACCGCATCGACCATCTATATCAGGATCCTCATGAACTTGATCGGAGGCTGATTCTCCACTATGGAGACCTCACAGACGCAACTAACCTGATCCGTATTGTTCAGGAGGTTCAGCCGGATGAAATTTACAATTTGGCAGCGCAGAGCCACGTGCAGGTATCCTTCGAGACTCCGGAATACACCGCCAATTCAGACGCCCTTGGAACCCTGCGTCTTCTGGAATCCATTCGACTTCTCGGACTGACAGAGAAGACCCGTTTCTACCAAGCCTCGTCATCAGAGATGTTTGGTGCTGCTCGCGAGGTGCCGCAGAGGGAGACTACTCCATTTTATCCCCGCTCCCCATATGCCGCTGCAAAGGTCTATGCATATTGGATTACAATCAATTATCGTGAGGCATATGGCATTTATGCGTGCAATGGCATCCTCTTTAATCATGAGTCACCCATTCGCGGCGAGACTTTTGTCACTCGCAAGATTACTCGCGCTGTGGCCCGCATCGGCCTTGGCCTTCAAGACAGGCTTTACCTGGGCAACCTGAACTCCAGGAGAGACTGGGGACATGCCAGGGACTTTGTTGAGGCCCAGTGGCTCATGCTTCAACAGGACGAACCGGATGATTATGTAATTGCCACAGGCGAACAGCACTCTGTAAGAGAATTTTGTGAACTGACATTCATGGAAGCAGGAATGGTGATCGAATGGGAAGGAAAGGACCTGTTGGAGAAAGGGATTCTTAAAAGCATAGAGGATTCCCCTGCCCTGTCTGAAGAACAGCGACACAAGATGCCTAAACCCGGTGATGTCGTTGTAGCCATAGATTCACGATATTTTCGACCAACTGAAGTTGAGGCATTGATCGGAGATCCATCCAAGGCGCGAATGAAATTGGATTGGTCGCCCAGGATCGGTTTTAGAGACATGATACGCGAAATGGTGAAAAAGGATATACTGGATGCAAGGCGCGATGCCTTATGCAGAGCCTCCGGATATTTGACGTACCAGCATTATGAATAGAGGAAAATCACTTTCAGAAACAACTTGCCCATATTTAAGGATGAATTTTAGTGCATCCGAGCGTTTCGACATGATTGACATTCTTCGCTTCAGTCTCAATTTTAGCTGGGGGCAGTTCGATTAATCGACAGCCCATGACTTTTTCCGAAATGTGCTATCTTTTGAGGTTTGAGCTTGCCGCGCATATAAAGCCTTCTGATTTCTTCATTGTCCAGCAGAGATAGAATGTAGCTGATGTGCCCGGAATATCCTGCAGAATCAAGCTGTTGTATCTTTTTTACTGTATTCTTAGCCAGATTTAATGCCTGGCGGTGAACAGTAGGCGATGTACCATTACAGTCTTTGACTGAATAAAGCCACCTGCAACTAAAAGGACGGATATCATAAATTATACAGGTCTTATCCTTTTTGAGAAAGGCGCATCTGGAAAGTACCCCCTTTTCTCTCTCCATTTTGTTTTGAGCCAATCCAGCCTTTATTTTCGATTTTAGCGGTTCTGCAAACGTGGCCATCCGCTTATGGATGATAATGCCTTCAAGGGTTGTGATATCAATATTACCAACATCTATACAACAGTTAGCACAGCCCTTTACACATACTGCTGAAGTTTTAAACTCGGCTACGTCTATTTCGTACTGGTTGTATAACTCTTTGAGCTTTTCACTTTTTCCTATTTTCATCTTTTATAAACACATATCTCCGCTGTTTACCGGTTAAGAATTCACTTTATCAAATTTCCCAAGGGGCTTACCCTTTTTACAAGGTTGATTATTCAGAAGGAGTATGGGAAATCCAAGAGGACTCAGCCGATTCACATAACACGCATATCGAAATGACTCCTGTATTTTTATGCACATGCCACATTGTCATATATGGTCTGTTAAAGATCAAGACCATGAATGATCATCATATAAGCCTTCAGATTCATTCTTAGCCTTCAAATACGTATCGCAGGCGCATCTCCACATGGAATTCCCAACAGGTATCGTCGGAGTATTCTAATATCTCAGGATAGCGAAGTACAAATAGAATTGTCCGGTTTTATAACAAATAAACCGGCCCATTTTATTTATCATTTATTAACCACCTTTTTTATTGACACTCGAAAGATATTTCTTATATAATATATTTGTATAGCTGGGAAATCAGCTACAGGTAGGTCGATAAGGCTATCGAGTGGCAGGTCTGTAAATTAAGAGGCTACAAAGAGTGCCTCTTTTTTTATAGATAAGCCCTTGAGGAAACATGACACTCTGTATGGATCAGAAATTACCTGAAAGGCGGATCCTTTCCGTTTGGGCGTTTCGAAACCATGGCAAGTGCAACACATGGGTCGAAAGCGCCCATAGTTTTTAGGAAAGGAGGTAAAGTTTATGGCACAAGGAACTGTTAAATGGTTCAACGATCAAAAAGGCTTTGGTTTCATCTCTCAAGAGAGTGGGCCTGATGTCTTTGTCCACTTCAGCGCTATTGAGGGCAGCGGATTCAAGTCTTTAGAAGAAGGGCAAAAAGTGGAATTTGATGTGGTTGAGGGTCCCAAGGGTCCCCAGGCTTCAAACGTGCGCTCCTAGTGCCGGTTGGCCTAGGAAATCAGGACTGAAAAGCGGGTTTTGTTTTCCAGGACCCGCTTTTTTCGTTTTATTTTTCCAACCGATTTTAACTATAATGGTCCTTAAACCTGAGCAACTGATAAAACTAAAAGTTTATTTCGTACAAAACACTATTAGAGAATTGCAGTTGTTTCTAGAGGAATATATTAATGAAACTTTATATTGGGAATTTGCCTTTTAATACCACAGAAGCAGATGTTCACAAAATGCTTGAGCAGTATGGGGCTATCGAGTCCTTTAACTGGATTACTGATCGCGATACAGGGAGACCGCGTGGTTTTTGCTTTGCCGAAATGGATAATGCCGATGCCGATGCCGCCATAAAAGCTCTTAACGGCAAAGACCTCAATGGGCGCAGTTTAAAGATAAACGAGGCAAGGGCACGAAATGAACGACGAAAGAAACGTTCATGGTAAAATGAAAAATTTTTAAATAGATTTTAGCAAAAATCAGAGAAGACCATAAAGTTTCTCAGGCCCCATATATAGCCAGGAAATAGAAATCATTCATAGGGTCGTTTTTTGATAAACAAATGATTCGGCTCAAAGAGTTCAGGGTGTAACGCCGCAGACAGGAGAAACGAGTGCGCATTATAGCTTTTGGGGACATTCATCTAGAGTATGTGGGTGTAGAGAATATCACTGGGCTTTCAAAGGCTGACTTAGTTATAATTACAGGGGATTTTACAAATTTTGGAGAGCAAGAAGACGCCTCACCCATAATTGATGCCATTCGGCGTATTAATCCCAAAATATGTGCTGTTCCAGGTAATATGGATAAGGCATCAGTCGAAAACTATCTGGATGAACTGTGTATCAATATCCATGGCAAAGGATTTGTGTTGGGGGATTTGGGGATTTTCGGTGTAGGAGGATCTAATCCTACTCCATTTAATACACCAACCGAGTTCTCTGAAGAAGAACTTGGGAAAATTGTAAATAGCGCATACAAAGATGTTAAACATGCACCTATTAAGGTCCTTATATCCCATACCCCTCCTTTTAACACTGCTACTGACTTGATAGGCGGTGGAGTCCATGTGGGCAGCACAGCCATCAGGGAATTCATCGAAAAAAAACAGCCTGATTTTTGTTTCACAGGCCACATACACGAATCCAGAGGAGAGGATCAGATAGGGCGTACCCTGATACTCAATCCGGGGATGCTGAAAGATGGGGGCTGGATAGAACTCAATAGTCAGGATGACGGGAGTTTTATCGCTCGTCTTAACTAGGTGTCATCCAATCTGCTGAATTGTTTGTGCATATACAATTCAGCAGATCTCACTCAACCTATGGATTTTTTGGGATTCTAAATTGGAAAATCTGTTTGAGTAATAGTGGGCTGGGCTATCCTCCTGCTTCCATCCAGATTGCTGAATTTCCAGTTGCTTTGAGATAGAGGAGGAAATCTTTATTTCACCTCTTCAAAGTCAGCATCCACTACGTCATCATCTCCTCCGCCTTTGCCACTTTTTTCACCCTTACCGGATGTATCTGTAGTTTCACCTTCTTTAGAACCTGCAGCCTGCTGATACATCATTTCAGCTAGCTTGTGAGAAGCCTGCATAAGGTCATCCTGTGCCTTTTTAATTGCCTCGGTATCTGAGCCTTCCATGGCCTTTCTAAGATCTTTGATTCTATCATTTATCTGATCTTTGGTAGCAGTATCTACCTTGTCTCCAAGTTCCTGCAGACTCTTTTCAGTGCTGTAAATCAGAGTATCAGCCTGATTTCGGAGTTCCGCCGCCTCTCTGTGTTTTTTGTCTTCCTCGGCATGAAGTTCGGCATCCTTGGTCATTTTCTGGATTTCCTCCTCACTAAGACCACTGGAGGCCTGGATCCTGATGGACTGCTCCTTGCCGGTTGCCAAGTCCTTTGCTGATACATTTAGAATGCCATTCGCATCTATATCAAAAGTGACCTCTATCTGAGGCACGCCACGGGGTGCCGGCGGAATTCCAACCAGCTCGAATCGTCCGATGGTCTTGTTGCCGGCTGTCATTTCACGTTCACCTTGCAGTACGTGTATGGTTACTGCATTCTGATTATCAGCAGCAGTCGTGAAAATTTGGCTCTTTCGAGTTGGAATGGTAGTATTTTTTTCAATCAGCTTGGTCATGACTTGACCGAGTGTCTCAATGCCGAGGGAAAGGGGGGTCACATCCAGGAGCAGTACGTCCTTGACGTCGCCTTTAAGGACCGCTCCCTGTATGGCGGCACCTATTGCCACAACTTCATCAGGATTAACACCTTTGTGAGGCTCTTTGCCAAATAATTTTGCGACCTTTTCTTGAACCTTTGGCATACGGGTCATGCCGCCAACCAGTATAACTTCGTTTATGTCAGCAGGAGTGAGACCGGCGTCTTTAAGAGCTATTTGACAAGGACCTCCAACGCGATCGATTAGATCTCCTACCAGGGACTCAAGCTTAGACTTGCTTAACTTAATGACCAAGTGCTTCGGACCACTGGCATCAGCCGTAATGAATGGCAGATTAATCTCAGTCTCAGGAGTGCTTGAGAGTTCGCACTTGGCCTTTTCAGCCGCTTCTTTCAGACGCTGAAGGGCCATACGATCCTGCCTGAGGTCCATACCATGTTCTTTCTTGAATTCGTCTGCCAGCCAATCAACTATACGCAGGTCAAAGTCCTCGCCACCAAGAAACGTGTCTCCGTTAGTAGATTTTACCTCAAATACACCTTCTCCGATCTCCAGTATGGAGATATCGAAAGTTCCGCCGCCCAAATCAAATACGGCAATCTTCTCTTCTGACTTTTTATCCAAACCATAGGCCAGAGCTGCTGCTGTCGGCTCATTGATTATGCGCAGGACATTTAATCCTGCAATCCGACCCGCATCTTTAGTAGACTGACGCTGACTGTCATTGAAATAGGCCGGCACGGTAATCACCGCATCAGTTACCTTTTCACCAAGGTAATCGTCGGCAGTCTGCTTCATCTTGCCAAGTATCATGGCTGAAATTTCAGCAGAGCTATACTGCTTACCCGCAATTTCTACACACGCATCTCCGCTTGAACTCTGAACAATCTTGAAGGGCGCTATGTCTTTGGATTTTTGGACTTCGGGATCACTAAATTTTCTTCCAATAAGCCTTTTGACTGCAAAAACCGTATTTTCCGCATTGGTAACCGCTTGCCTTTTGGCCAACATTCCCACCAATCGTTCACCTTTATCTGTAAAGGCTACTACCGAAGGAGTAGTTCGCCCCCCCTCGGCATTATTTAGAACTTTGGGGTCCCCTCCTTCCATTATGGCTACACAGGAGTTGGTAGTCCCCAAATCTATGCCTATTACTTTTCCCATGTTACAAAACCTCCTTGAAAAACATCAATATAAAAAGCTGGGTAGAGTTATATTTTTATTGCTCCTAAAACTAAGTACTAGTTTCTTTTTGTCTACTCCCCTTTTTTGTATTTTTTGATACTACTACTAGAGCAGGCCTCAATATCCTGTCATGAAGCGAATAACCTTTTAAGATCTCTTTTATCACCGTATTTTCTTCCACTTCCTCCTGCTCTTGCACAGTAAGCGCCTCATGTAGATTCGGGTCGAATTTTTGCCCCTCTGCAGTAAAGACCTTGATGCCGAAACGTTCCATGGTTTTTAAGCAGCCGGACATGGTCAGGTCAATTCCCTCTACCAGCTTATCAAAATCTCTTGAATCCTCAACGGAGTCCACAGCCCGTTCCAGGTTATCAAGAAAAGGCAGCAGTTCTTTAGCAAAGGATTCTAGGGCATATTTCATATATTCTGACTTTTCCCGTTCTATCCTCTTTTTAAAATTTTCCATTTCGGCAGCCAGACGCATTACCTTTTCTTGACATTGTTCGAGTTCTGCCTCTTTATCTGCGAGCTTCCGGGCCTGATCAGCCTCAACACCGTCTGCGATCTCGATTTCTTCCTCTTCAGTTATTTGTTTTTTATCCATATCTTTATTGTACATTTTCATGATTCCTTAAACCTTTCGCCTAAAATCTGGGCGGTATATTCAACCAAGGATATTGCTCTGGCGTAGTTCATGCTGATTGGACCAACAATACCAAGGCTCCCTAAAGGACTGTTACTCCCGGCGTAGGGGGCCAATACCATACCGCAGCCAGGCACTTCATTGCCAAATCCTTCAGATCCAATATATATTTGTACTCCGCTAGATTTCAAACATCTGTCCAAAAGGGTCAAAAGCGTTTTTTTTTCTTCAAATGTTTGAAGAATCGCCCTGATACGTGAGATATTCGAAAACTCTGGTTTATCAAGGAGATTGAGTTTGCCTTCGATAAAGACTTCTCCTTGATCATTTGACATATTCAACTGGTCAAGGAGGTCTTCTAAAAGGACGTCGAAGACCCTTTTTTCTTCTTTTAGTTCCTCTATAATCATAAATCTGAGTTCTTCCACGCACATATGGACAAGTTTGTCGCTAAGATATTGGGAAATTTTTTCCAGCTTCTCCTCTGATATGTCATAATCGATTTGAACAAGTCGATTTTGCACCATTCCAGTATCGGATACACTGACGACCAGTATCAGGCCTGAGCGAATTCGCAGGAATTCAAAGTGTATTAAACGATCATAAGTAAGCTTTGGGGCACTTACTACTGCTGCATGCCCTGAAAAAGCCGCCAATAGTTGAACAGCACGCTTAAGAGTCACTACCAAATCAGCAGATCTGAACATAAGACCTTTTTCTATAGCAACCTGGTCACCCCAAGACAAATCCTCCTTTTCCAAAAGAAAGTCCACATAATAACGCAGACCCGTCTCAGTTGGCAGACGTCCTGCAGATGAATGAGGTTGGAACAGCAGTCCGATATCTTCAAGATCGGCCATTACATTACGGATTGTGGCAGGACTTAACCCAAGCCCGGCCTTATTGGCAACAGTTCGGGATCCTACCGGTTCAGCATCATTTATATAAGAATGGATGATGGCCTTTAATATCTCACGGCTTCGTTCAGACAGGTCAATGTGCTTTGTATCCATAAGCGACTTTTCTCACAAGCCTTAATAGCACTAAAATACCTTATAGTGTTGTAAGACACTAATTCTGACCAAAGTTTGTGTCAACTGGAGTGTTGTATCAAAATATTCCAAAAATCCTTGAGCAACACGCAAATTTTTTGTCATTCGTTCGATTATTGCATTGTTTTTAGTCAAAAATACCTTTACTGATCCGCTCCGCTCGGTTTTTACCTTCGCGTCTTGTCCTTGAACAAAATCTTGAACTTTACAAGAGACTATTTGTTTTTTTATATTATTCGAGGAGTCCTTTGAATTATGCCCGTATATTTACTAAGCAGAGACCTATCTTTTCCCCCTCCTGAAATTGCCGATAAAAGCGGACTTTTGGCTGTTGGAGGAGACTTGAGTACCTCTAGGCTGATTTGGGCATACAGCCAAGGGATATTCCCTTGGTACAATCCAGGGGAACCTATATGCTGGTGGTCTCCCGATCCGAGATTGATTTTAGAGCCAGCAAATCTACATGTATCTAGACGCACTGAACGAATTATTCGACAGGGACGCTTTCAAGTCACTTTGGACCGTGCCTTTAGGGAAGTTATAAGGGCCTGTTCAGAGACGAGAGTTAAAAGCGGTGAGGGAAGCTGGATTACACCGGAAATGATTGAGGCATACACTGAACTGCACTATCTGGGAAGGACCCATTCCGTAGAAACCTGGCAGGGAGACCGACTTGTCGGTGGACTTTACGGGATGTCAATGGGCAGGGTCTTTTTTGGTGAATCAATGTTTACCAAAGTTTCAGATGCTTCAAAAGTAGCATTTGTGACTCTTATACGCCAACTATCAGAATGGGCCTTTGCCATGATTGATTGTCAGGTTACTACCTGGCACCTCTTGAGCTTTGGTGCAAAGGAAATCCCAAGACCTCTATTTCTGAAGAAACTTAAGGAGCTGATTAATCTCAAAAGTGGGGCTCCAAGAGGCAAATGGAGCTGATATTTGCTCAAAAGCAATTATTACTCAAACAGTAATACTAGTTCCCACTGAGGCGAAGAAGAATCTTTTACCAAAAGCATTATAAAGCTTGGCTGCGTTCTCAAGCCCGGTACAATGGGCAGCCCCCAGCCTTTTAATACCAAATTCTTCAAGATTGGATAAAGTAATGCCGAACTGTGCCTGATCTGCAAGGCCCAGATGTGTTCCTCCCATCACAGTGTGGATTGGCCGGCCGGGGAGATTTTCCTGTATATATTTCAGAATATTGATGATTCCTGAATGGGCACAGCCAAGTATTACAAAGAGACCTTTATTCGTGTCTATTATTAAAGAGAGGTCATCTTTCAAGGAATCTTGAACCCAGCCGGCATCAGGATCTCTTAATTGCATATTCGGATCTGGTGGTTCAAAATCAGTTACCCTGGGAACTGTACCTGTTACATATACGCCGGAATAGATCTCCCTGAACTCTGTTAGTTCAATAAATCGAGCTCCTATAGACTCAAGATACTCTCTTTTATAACGAATCCCTATCTCCCTCAGGATATCTCCTTTCTTCCAATATCGAACGAGAAAAATATCAGGATGGGCATAGACAGGAGTGGGTCCTGAAAGTCCCATTACTGATGGAAGCCCGGATGTATGATCATAGTGTCCATGGCTCAATACTATAGAATCAATTAATCTCAGATCTTTTTTCAAAATCAGGCTGTTAGGCAATACGCCAAGTCCCTGGCCCGTATCAAATAACATGTTATACCCTTCAGCCTCAACATAGCAAGACCAGCCGTGCTCCCCGATCAATCCGGATGGACCAAAGACGCTATTTTCGCATATTACAGTTAGTTTCAACTGTGAAATCATGAGAACACCTCTTGTGAACAATCGCAGGTTATGAATTTTATTGCAGGAGACTTAATAATCCTTTTTTGTACACTCCGGATATAGGCTTGAAGTTTAAAGATTAAAGTCATTTTTCTGTTAATCCATTTCTGTTAATTTTTGACACTAACGAAAGTACCAGCTGAAGGCAAGGGGTAATATTGTGGCGTGCTTTTGAAGGATAGTTGGATATAAGACGAGATCTAATCCCTTATCAAGTCAAGATTTTGTTGTCCTACAGGATTGATATGGCTTGCCCTTCCGCCAGATTTTTTACAGTACTAGGAGGAGATCGGTCGAATGTTGAATTCAGCGGTCGTAACAGGGGTTCTATGATGTGATCGTTGTTCGGGCGGGGTCTTTGTCTTCTGTCCCAAATTTTTATTTTCCAATTATCAAGTTCTAAGCCGTGCAAGTTACATTATTAAGATATATCCTTATGACTGAATGATACTTTTCTTGGACAATATCCATTACATGAGTTAAGTTTTCAATTCAGACCTTTTACGGTTTAATCAAAAGTGAAAAATTGTTTGAACAGATTGATGGAAAAGGGGTGTAAAATATAATGTCACTTACATGTGATGCCTCAGTATTTAAAAAGGTTCCATGTTATTTTACAGGAAAACTGGTACTGGATACAGACAGAGAAAGGGTCAGACAAAAATTGGCCCCGTTTCTGGTGGAGGACCTTGGATACAGGATATCGGACTTTCAGCTTGACAGGGAAATCCTGATTGAAATAGAACGGCAGAAGGTCCTTTGCTTGGCAGATTTGGTAGTATATATCGATGGTCGATTTCTCATGGTTATTCGATGTGGACCTGGCTCTGTAGTTACCCGGGAATCGGGTACTATTGCAGTTGCAAGGCTTCTAGAGCCTGATTACATAATACCCTGGGCGGTTCAGGCAAGCCTTATTGAGGCTGCCCTGCTGGATGTCAGGGGGAAACATGCAGTTGCCTACGGCTGGGATGCAATACCTTCCAGGTCCAAGCTCATTGAAATGACCTCATGCTGGCCACCTCCCAAGCTTCCAGAAAAACGTCTACCGGTTGAACGTCAGATTTTATATTCTTATGACACACACGGGTGAAAGAACCGATTAAAGACGTCGGGTGACGTCTTGATATGTAAGTAGTTGAAAGCGATTAGGATAGAGGTGAACTGGTTACTCGTCCTATTCTCAGGCCTCCTTATGAGCGCCTGTTTCCCACCCTTTTCGTGTTATCCAGCAGTTATGCTGGCCCTTGTGCCTTTGCTGGGGGCCTTGTGGGGCAAAGAATGGCATTCGGCCTGTCGGATGGGTTTCCTGGCTGGTATTGTCCATTTCGGTACGCTCCTATGGTGGATATCGCCTACCATTTCCCAGTATGGGAATTTGCCCGGTTGGGTTGCCTGGCCTGTGTTTGGTTTGCTTGTGTGTTATCTGGCTGTTTTTCCTGCCATATGGTCTGGTCTGGTGGGATATTGGACTGCCGGCCGGTCCCGCCCGCTTTCATCACTTGCCCTTGCAGGGACCTGGACTTTACTGGAGTGGGCCAGAGGTCATGCATTAAGCGGATTTCCATGGGGATATCTGGCATACACCTTGGAACCTGTAACATCTTTGATTCAGACAGCAGAGATTTGGGGACCTTACGGCCTGACTTTTTTGATTGTTTTGCTGAATGTATTGATTTGGGAATTTTGTAAATGCTTTTTTAATGGGAGTACAAAGGATTCGGTCTTTTCCAGGAATAAGAGGGTAAGACTGGCTCAATTGGGCCTGTTTCTTGTCTGCATATTGGGTCTATGGTTTTTCGGCAAATGGCGGATGGAAGAGATTGCCCTTAATGATGACAGACTTCCTGAACTCAGAGTAGCTGCCATACAGGGTGCAGTTTCCCAAGACAAGAAGTGGGATCCGGCATTTCAAGATGCTACGCTTCGCACTTATGTTAAACTAAGTTTAAAGGCGGTTGAAGGTCTCGATAACTTGAAAGTGAAAAGCCAAAATGGAGCTAATAAGTCTGACCGGCTGATTGTCTGGCCGGAGACAGCCATACCTTTTTATTTCCAGGTTCCAGGTCCATTAGGTGAAAAGGTTCGGTCCGTGGCAGGGGATCTTGATGTTGCCTTGCTGTTTGGGAGTCCAGCATATCGTATTAATACTTCAGGTAATGCCGAATACTTGAACAGCGTCTATCTCCTTGACCCTAATGGCGATCTGGCAGGAAGATATGATAAGAGGCACTTGGTCCCATTTGGAGAATACCTGCCCTGGGGATGGGTGACTGCATGGGCCCATGGCCTTATACCAGCAGTAGGTCAGTTCAGCCCCGGAATAACACCGGATCCCCTTTGTTGGCGCGATCTTCATGTCGGCGTATTGATATGTTTTGAGAGTATATTCCCATGTCTCAGCAGAGAAACTGTACTGGAAGGTGCCAACTTTTTGGCAATTCTGACAAATGATGCCTGGTTTGGTCGTACGGGAGCCCCTTATCAGCATGAAATCATGGCGAAATTTCGGGCTGTTGAGACCCGTAGATGGATAGTTCGAGCAGCCAATACAGGTGTCAGTTCACTGATCAGCCCCTGCGGCGTGAGAACTGCAACAACTTCGTTGTTTGAGCCTTGTTCTATAGAGGGGCGAATTCACCTTCGCAAAGGGCATACTTTTTATGTAAAATATGGAGAAATATGGTTATTATTATTTTGTTTATTTTGGGCAGCAGTTCCATTCTGGAGAAAGGCCCCAAAGGAGGTATGTAATGAATATAACTAAGGATAAAACAATAATAAATATACAGGTAATTAAGGATCACTTGCAGGATCTTGGCGGACGCTTAGAACTCCTGAGGGGTTATCTTTGATTGGGATAGCCTGGATAATCGTCTTGCTGAAATAGACAAGAAGATGCTAAATCAGGACTTCTGGGAAGATCCGGAATCCAAGGAATTCCTGAAGGAACGATCTTTACTGATGGAACAAAAGGAAAATTTAGATCACCTTTCGCATCAGTATGAAGAGCTTCAATTACTGCTTGAAATGTCAGAAGAGGAAGAAGATTTGTCGGCCCTTAAAGATGTAAGTGAGGGGCTGAATGAACTTAATGAGAAAATACATAAGGCTGAACTTTCAAGGCTCCTTTCAGGTTCGCACGATCGCAATAATGCCATTGTAACAATTCATGCCGGGGCGGGCGGTACCGAAGCACAGGACTGGGCCGAAATGTTGCTTAGAATGTATCTTCGTTGGTGTGACATGAGGGGAGTCGGAGTCAAAATGCTTGATCTTATGCCCGGGGACGAGGCCGGTACAAAGAGTGCGACATTTCTGGCTGAGGGAGCTTATGCGTATGGTTATCTGAAGTCTGAGGCTGGTGTCCATCGTCTGGTACGTATTTCGCCTTTCGATGCTTCGGGTAGGCGGCACACCTCCTTTGCCTCCGTGTTTGTGGCTCCGGAACTGGATGAGACCATAGAAGTTGAAATAAACGAGAAGGATCTGCGTATAGATACGTACCGAGCCAGTGGGGCCGGTGGACAACATGTTAACAAGACCAGTTCCGCTGTCCGCATTACTCACTTGCCTACTGGAATAGTTGTCCAGTGTCAGAATCAGAGGTCACAGCACAAAAATAGGGCTATTGCCATGAAGATCCTGCAGTCCAGGCTTTTCGAACAGGAGAAGGCAAAGAAGGATGTAAAAAGGCAGCAGGCCCATGAGAAGAAGAAGGAGATAGCCTGGGGAAGCCAGATCAGGTCCTATGTGCTCCAACCCTACCAACTGATCAAGGACCATCGTACAGGTGTAGAGGTTGGAAATGTGAGTGAAGTGCTGAACGGAAATCTGGATCCTTTTATAGAGGCATACTTACAGGATCAGGCCTCAGTGTAATCTAAGTTGAGCGATTAGCTGTTAGCCATTAGCATTTAGCTTTGAAAAATCAGGGCATTACGTTAATTAGAAATAACCCCCAAATAGTAAAACATCCTGTAATCATTAAACTAATAGCTAACCGCTAAAGGCTAATAGCTCAATTTAAGTGTAACGAATTTCCCCGGAATCAACCTTGATCTCTTCACCATTATCCAGGATAAGTATGAGGCTTCCATCAGGCGCCAGTTCTTGAGCCATGGCTTCAAACTCAGGATTAAGTTCAGTGTCCAGGCCATAGATAACCCTGCGCCCCGGGGTGTCGCTCAGGAGATTCCACTCCCTTATTACAGGGTTTTGGGGCAGGTAGCCGGGTTCAGCATTCAGGCAGTCGGATTCCCACTGGTGAATAAGACCGAAGATCCAGCCGATCCGTGCAAGGATTCGAGCCGCTAGTTCTGTGACAGCCCAGTATTTTTCTGTAGTTATGGCAAGAGATGTGGCAGATGCGAGATTTTCAGGAAAGGTCTTCATATTTACGTTTATTCCTATGCCAAAGAGTAGATATGTCTGCCCGGAATTCGGCGCCCTGACAGCCTCTGTGAGGATGCCGCCTATCTTGCGATCCTTTATTAATACATCATTAATCCAGCGGATTTTTGCCGGGGCTTTATCTTCCCTCAAGATCTGGGCAATAGCTACTCCTATTCCAAGATTATAAAAAGACCAGTTTTCAGAAAAAAGTGATGGATATAGGGCCAAGCATAAATATAATCCCTCCTCTGGAGCCCACCAGCTTCGCCCTATTCTACCCCGGGCATGGTTAAGAGATCCTGCCCACCATACACAGCCGGATGGTAAATCGGTTCCATTGCTGTCGGCTTGGAGTATAGCCTTTCTGGCAATCGGCATAAGCCTGTCGGTCTTTTTATAGTAATAGACTATTTGGCCGACAACCATCCCCCTTCTCATAATTTTTTCTTTTGTTTCTTTATCCAGATCAGTCTTTACGACAGAGTTCCGGAACTGGTAATGCTTTATGAGTCTTTTTAGCTCTTCTGTCTGTATGGTGTTTCTTGACACTGATTTATACACGACTCATAATAATCTTATAATACAGTCATAAAATGCGTTTTAAATCGATCAGAATCACAAAAAATTAAGTAAAAATTAGTGCCTTGCATAAATTTTTTGTCTATTTGAGCAATCAGTTAGCCTCTAGGAGGATATCAAATCATGATACGCCAACCTGCCGTAGCTGACCAGTTTTATGACGGGAATCCCACGCGGCTTCATTATGAGCTTGGTAAGTTAATAGGTTCTGCAAAGGAAGCAAGATCAGCAAGGGCTATAGTTGTGCCGCATGCGGGCTATATTTATTCCGGGGCTGTAGCCGGAGCAGCGTATGCCCAGGTCCAGGTGCCTGAAACCGTAGTCATTTTAGGTCCTAGCCATACAGGGGTGGGAGTTCCAGCAGCATTAATGGCCAGTGGGTCATGGTCAATGCCTATGGGAAAGGTCCCTATATCAGAGGATCTTGCTGCTACGATGCTCAAGCTCTCTGATTATCTTGAAGATGATACATTGGCACATACATATGAACATTCACTCGAGGTTCAGATACCATTTCTGCAATACCGTCAGCCCAATTTGAGCATTGTGCCGGTATGCCTTAAAAACTTATCTTTTTCTGTGTGTAAAGAGATAGGTTCTGTGATAGCAGAGGCGGTAAGACAGTCAGGAAAATCTGTATTGTTAGTTGCCAGTACCGACATGTCTCATTATGAGTCTCAGGAGCAGGCTCAGTTCAAAGATCGGCTGGCTATTGACAAAATCCTCGCCTTAGACCCCCAGGGTCTTTTAGAAACGGTTACTGGAAATAATATATCCATGTGCGGAGTAATACCGACTACCGTAACTCTATTGGCTTCTCTGACCTTGGGAGCGGGCTCCGCTGAACTAATCCGGTATGCTACGTCCGGCGACGTGACAGGAGATTATGCACAGGTAGTTGGATATGCGAGTTTTATAATTGAGTGATCTTGCATATTGAGGCTCTAAAGTTTTCTCATCATGTCGGACTTTTTCCGGCATATGGATTGATATAGTGCATAATTACCTGGAGTGCGGAGACCCGGAGGAATGCCCAAGCAAAGTCGGGGGTCCCAAAACTGTTTGTAACTATTGATAGTATGTATATACCCTGCAGTGAAATTGTGTATGGAATATCTAAGAATTTGATTTGCTAAAGCTGATAAAGAGATCCAGATGCCTGAATTACCAGATGTCGAGACTTTCAGACGTTATTTATCGGCCACCTCATTGCACAAGAAGATCAAAGCAGTAAATATCCGCAGTCCAGAGATCCTTGAGGAGGTATCTGCGGATCAGTTAAAAGAGGATTTAAAGGGGAAACACTTTGAAACCACAGTTCGGCACGGAAAATATCTTGGTGTCTTTCTGGACAGCAGCAAATGCCTGGTTATGCACTTTGGTATGACGGGTTTTTTAAAATACTTTATGAAGGCAGAAAAAGAACCTCCCCATGAACGACTGTTGATCAGTTTCACAAACGGATATCATTTGGCCTATGATTGTCAAAGGAAACTTGGCCAAATCACTTTGGCTGATGATTTCAATCAATTCATAGAAGATAAGAATCTGGGCCCGGATGCCTTGGCGTCAGATCTGGATTTCAATACGTTCAAAAAGGCGATCATCCGGAGGCGGGCATCGATCAAATCTGTTCTTATAAACCAGAAAGTGATAGCAGGCGTCGGCAATGTCTATTCAGATGAAATCCTCTTTCAAGCGCAAATTCATCCAAAGATCCGTGGAGAACAATTAAGGGATGAACAGCTGCGGCGTCTCTTTGCGGCAAGAGAAAAAGTTTTAAAAACCGCTATAGCTCATCAAGCAAACCCGGAGAACTTCCCCCCATCCTATATAACGCGCGATCGAAGCGGTAGTGGAAAGTGTCCAAAGTGCAAGCGGCAACTCAAGAAGACAAGGATCTCAGGGCGTACGGCTTATTACTGTGCAAATTGCCAGAAGCCATAGAAGGCTATGTGGAAAAGGGTCTGGTGAAAAATGTCGCGGATTTGTACGATCTTACAACTAAAGAGATCTTGACGTTGGATGATTTTGCCAAAAAATCCGCAGTTCAACTCTATAATGCCATCCATAAGACCAAGGCGCCGCATTTAGCCCGGTTCTTATATGCCCTCGGTATTAAGCATGTAGGACGGCGTATGGCTCGGATCCTGGCACAAGAATACGGCAGTCTCCGCTCTTTGGAAGAGGCCGGAAAGAAAGATCTGCAAGAAATTCCTGAAATAGGACCCGAGATCGCCCAGAGCGTGGTTTCCTTTTTTGATCAAGAAGAAAACAGGAAGGTCTTGGAGCACTTGGCAAAGGCCGGTGTTAAGCCCCAGGAAATTTCGAGTACCAAGAGATCCAGGGCGCTCAAGGGGAAAACGTTTGTTTTTAGCGGAAAACTTAAAAATTATACCAGACAGGAGGCCAAGACAGCTGTGGAAGACCGGGGAGGGCGGGCTACCTCCAGTGTGAGCAAGGAGACAGACTATCTGATCGTGGGCGAAGATCCTGGGAGCAAGCTTGCCGAGGCTAAGAGACACAAGGTAAAGATTTTGAAGGAGAAGGGGTTCTCCGGGTTATTGAAAGGCGAGGCATGATTTCGTGGCCGCCATCATTTCTTTGTTGATCGTATTGACTCTTTCCATAGTTATCACTCTGATTGACAAAGGAATTGCGGTTTAGGTATTAAAAGGAAGAACGGCAAATATCTTGGTATGCCCAGTGGTTCGATAAGAATCATGGCAAATGACAGCATAGTACTCTATGTTCGTGCTTCCGCTCTTGAAAATCTGGATCAACGGCAAGCCGGCGTTAGTGGGGACCTTGAACATGACGAAGTGCGGAAGGAACAGAGAGAAATAGCTTTTCAAGAAAAGATGGAGGATGGCTCTTAAATACGAGAGGGTGAAAATAGTAAGTAGCCAAGACAGGACGACCCTGAAGTTGTGCCCGCGCTTTTCAAAGAGAGATGGTAGTTAAATGGCGAAAGATGTCTTTTGTTATATCGGCACGTCAGGCTGGCATTATGAACATTGGAAAGGACCTTTTTATCCAAAGGATTTTTCTGAAAAAGGGTTTCTATCCTTTTATTCAAATCATTTTAACAGCGTTGAGATAAATAACTCTTTCTACAAACTTCCTGACAAGAATACCCTGAAACGATGGCGTCGGACAGTTAGAGATGATTTTATATTTGCGGTAAAGGCAAGCCGTTACATAACCCATATGAAAAATTTAAAAGAACCTCAAAAAAGCCTCACTAATTTTTTAAGCACCATCAGTAACTTGAGAGATAAGCTCGGTCCCATTCTTTTTCAACTGCCGCCGAATTGGCATGTGAACCCAAAAAGGTTACGGGCCTTTCTGGCAGAACTGCCCGACGGACAATGTTATACATTTGAATTTCGCGATAAGACTTGGTTTAATAAAGATGTTTACAATTTGTTGTCAGAATATAATGCTGCATTTTGCATCTACGATTTAAAAGGAAAAATATCGCCTGAAACAATCACCGCCGATTTTGTTTACATTAGACTTCACGGTCCGAGTGAGGTCGCGTATCAGGGAAGCTACTCAAAATGGCAACTTAACAGGTGGGCTAAAAAGCTTCAAGCATGGATGAACGAAGGCAAGGACGTCTACTGTTTTTTTGATAACGATCAGAGAGGATTTGCTGTAAAAAACGCTTTGACCTTGCAGGATATTGTTGATTCGTAGACAGAGATGCCAATACATGATAGTGATGACAAAGCGGATATATTAAAATTAAATCAATATTTTTGAAAGTAATTTTGCCATGGCTAAAGTTGCTTAACTGAGTGTCTACTTTTCTTGATCACTGTCATAATATGTGGGTTAACACCGCCATGCCTACTTTGGTGGCTTCTCCAACCCATGGAGCAGGCCCCGCTGATCTGATCCGATACGCTACGTACAACGATGTGGCAGGAGGTTATGCAAGGGTCGTTGGATATGCGTGTTCTATAATTGAATAATGATTATGTGTATTGACTTATAATCCTAAAATTTTTATATATCTGACTTAACTGTTCTACTGGGGGATCGTCCAACGGCAGGACTGCAGGCTCTGAATCTGCCTATCTAGGTTCGAATCCTAGTCCCCCAGCCATTTTTTACATTTTGTCTTTTCTATAGTTGAGCCATTAGCTGTTAGCCATTAGCGATTAGTTTTGAAAAATCAAGGCATTACGTTAATTAGAAATAACACCCAACGGGTGAAAGTTTATAATAGCAAAACATCCTGTAATCATTAAACTAATAGCTAACCGCTAAAGGCTAATCGCTTAATTTAATTGGACTTGATTAGAATTTGCCAAGTTATATTCCTTCTCTAATATATGGGCTAATTCCTTCAGACGTTTTTCCAGAATTTGCAGTCCGTATTTTGCCTCTTTGCAGTCCGGATTTATCTTAAGTGCCTCAATAAAGGCTACCCGTGCCTCTTCATACCAGCTGCCTTCCAGGTAATTTTCCCCAGCTATGCAGTACGCATATTCAAGGCCTGATGGGAACATGGCCTCAAGGATCTTATTCAGCCCACCGCTTTTCTGCCAGAGTTTATTGGTGATTGACTTATGTTCAAGCATAAATCTTATAAGTAAAGAGTTGTCCCGCTCAGCCAAGAGCAGTGACTTCAGATGTTCAGCCGCACAAACGAAAAGGTTTTGGATCCTGTTTATCCCTCGCTGTATGTCTTGCATTGTCTCTCCAAAGAAATGCCGGCAGTTTTTCTGCCAATCGTAAGCACTGGAGGTGGTCGAGGCAGCCTGATAAACTGGATGATAACGATCTACCATATAGACATTTTCCTTTAGCTTCATTGCCTCATGGAATATGGCACCAACCATCCAGTCAAAGAAAAATGATTCCGGTTGAGTTTCTGGGTTGATATCTTTCCAGAGTCTGTGACAGTTGTCCTTTAATATCCATAATCTGCCCCGGTCTGTTTGTGTCCCTACCCAATTGTCCAGACCTTCATAAGTTATGCCTGTATCACGGTATTTTTTTTCAATTTCCATAAAAAAAGAGTATGAACGAATAAAGTCTCTCAATACATTTTTTACAAAGAGGTCTTTGCGTTCTTCCAGCCAAGAATATTTGTCTTTGTTTTTCATTATTAACCCGCCAAAACTATGAGCCCTACACCCAGCAACATTAGACCTGTTCCGGCTAATCGTTGAACGATCTTTTTTTCTTTGAATATAAGTTTTCCATAAATGACGCTGAAGATCAGGCTGGTCCTTTTTACTGCAATCATATATGCCGCTGTAACCAGATGAATTGCCCACATATGACTGAGTACCATTACGGTTTGGGCAAGACCAACTGCCCACCATGCGTCCCATGAATTCAGTCCGGTTTTTTTAAATGACCACAGGTTTGATCGCTTATTATGTGAACCAAATCCATTGGTCATCCAATGCAAGGCTCCGAGACCTAACGGAGTGATTATTCCAATTAATACAAAATAAAAACAGGCAAAGAATATTGGATCGGAGTGTTGAATAGCCTTTTTCCCCAGTACGGATGTAAGTCCGTATATCCCGGAAACCGCCAGCATGAGCCTCGATCCTTGCTCTTCGGCAATGGCCTTGAATGGTTCGAGAAACCTTTTTCTCCCGCTTTTGATATGGAGGGCATAGGCCCCCGTTACAATGCACAGTATGCCCAGGAGCCCTGCTAGTGTCACCTTTTCATCCAGAACCAGCCACCCGGTAAGTAAAATGAATGCCGGGGTGAAAGCGAGAAAAGGTATGCTGAGCGACAGAGGAGATACTTTGAGTGCCTGCATATATAATAGCAAGGCAAGGATCTCAAAAGGGACCAGAATACCTACTGTTTGCCAAAAAACGAAGTCGGTTTCGGGCCAGGATATCGCAAGCAGCAAAGGCAACAAAAAAGGCATCGGGGCAGTGGATTTTACTATAGCCATACGCTCTGGAGACAGATGGCTGAACCGGGCCTTCAGGATAGTATCGCCTGTGGCAGTGGCCAAAGCAGTCAATAGGGCTGCGGGAAACCAGTTCACCCGCCATTTACCAAGTTTTTATAGCCCTTCCGGGCGTTCGGCCATAGAGCGAAGCCTGCGTATACGTTCATGGATAGGAGGATGGGTGCTGAACAACTTCGCTACTGACGCACCTGTGAGAGGATTCACTATATACATTTGCGCAGTTGCAGGGTTGACTTTCATAGGCACACGATGATTCCATTCATCCAGTTTTTTTAGGGCGTTGGCCAGTGACATCGGATTTTGACATATTTTGGCCCCTATGGCATCAGCCTGGTACTCTCTGCTCCTGGATATGGCCATTTGAATAAGGGCCGCAGCTATTGGCGCTATGATCATCATGACCAGCCCACCTAATAGACCGCCTGCGTTGCCGCTATCGTCATCGGAACTGCCAAATCCCCCGAACAGCATAGCCCACTGGGCCATGGTGGCAATATAGCTTATGGCGCCTGCTATAACAGCAGCTATGGAACTTATCAGTATGTCCCTGTTGCGGATATGTGCGAATTCATGTGCAAGCACTCCCTCCAATTCCTCTCGGTTAAGTAGGTGCATAATACCCTCTGTGACCGCGACCGCGGCGTGGTCTGGATTTCGCCCTGTGGCAAAGGCATTAGGTGTCTGCTGGGCTATGATGTAAACCCTGGGCTTGGGCAATCCGGCTTTATGCGCAAGCCCTTCAACTATAGAGTGTAGTTGTGGAGTTTCTGCTTTCGAGACCTCTCTGGCACCACTCATTTTAAGGGCGAGCTTATCGCTATACCAATAGGCAAAAAAATTCATTGCACCGGCCATCAAAAAGGCCACTGTCATTCCAGTGCGTCCACCCAGTGCCCCCCCAACGAGCAGAAAGAGAGCTGTAAGGGCGGCTAAAAAGATAAATGTCTTAAACGTATTATACATATTGTAGAATAATCCTCCGAACCTTATATACAAATCAAAGATGTCTATCCTCCAATATGGTCATTTTCTAATCTTAAGGCAAGGGTATGTATTCAGCAGGCGAGAGTTTAATGCTTGCCCTGCATAATATCTGTAGCCTTTTTCACATCCAATTTGCTGCCCAAAAAGACCGGCACTCTTTGATGGAGTTCTGAAGGCTTTATATCCAAAATATTTTGTTCACCATCTGTAGCTGCTCCGCCTGCCTGCTCGATAATATAGGCCATGGGAGCAACTTCGCATAAAAGGCGCAGTTTGCCCCTTGGTTTTGCCGGGTCTTTCTTATCGGCCGGGTACATGAATATGCCTCCATACAGCAGGTTTCTGTGAAAGTCGGCTACAAAGGAACCGATATACCTGGCAGCATAAGGCTTTCCCCCCTTTGTTTTCTGACTTTTGAAATAGTTCACTGTCTTTTTTGTCCTTTCGTCCCAGTAACAGGTATATGCCTCGTTGACAGAGTAGATTTTTCCAATTTCAGGTATCGTTATATTCCGGTGAGAGAGGAGAAATTCACCTACTGAGGGATCAAGAGTAAAGCCGTTTACCCCTTTGCCTGTGGTATAAACCAGCATCGTGCTGGGGCCGTAAATGAAATAACCTGCCGCCACCTGTTTCGAACCACGGCGAAGGAAGTCATCAAGCGTAATATAGGGCCTTTCGCTCACCTTTCGATGAATTGAGAAAATTGTGCCGATATTGACGTTCGCATCGATATTGGATGAGCCGTCCAGTGGATCAAATATCAAGATGTAATCTTCCCGAGACATGTGTTCCGGGACTGTTATGATATCTGCATTTTCTTCAGAGGCCATAGCACAGATGACACCTGACCGCTCCATCCTATAGATTAATACGTGGTTTGCGAAATCATCCAGTTTGCGCACCCGCTCTCCCTGCACATTGACCTCACCGGTAAGCCCCATGATATCCACGAGTCCTGCCTTATTGACCTCACGGGATATAATTTTTGCCCCGAAGATAAGCTCTTGCAGAAGCCTTGTCAGTCTCCCCGTAGCTGCGGGAGATTCTTTTTGGTGAATCAACAAATGTTCAGTGACAGTAATGCCTAGACCCTCCATTTCTTTACTCCTTTTCTGAATAAATGTGCTCCAGCCCAGATCCTGCTGAAAATTCTCGGTCAGCTGCGTTGCTCAATCTTGCCGGTAAATGCGACTCACAATAAGTGCGCACACCCCTGAAAAATTCTGAATATTGCATACAGAGCATTTTCAGCGGCAATGTGTTTCTGTTTTTTGCAATGTAGTTAAAGTTATAATATCATATGACCCATTACTTTGGCAAAGCTCAATCCAACCAGATCTTTCATGAATTATCTATATTCTCTTAAGGTGAGTTGTTATACTAACGTTGCATATTTGCCGAATCACAGTAATGTGCCTTGGTCGATAAGTTTATGGGGGTTAAAATATATGGCTTTAGATGAAATCAAGATCAGCAGAGCTATTTTAAGTCGTTTCATGGCCAAGTTTTCCGACTATCTGGAACTGGATGTTGCAATCGTCGGTGCAGGTCCATCGGGCCTTATGGCAGCCTTACGTCTTGCCCAGAAAGGCCACAAGGTAGCTGTTTTTGAGAGAAAACTCAGTATCGGCGGGGGGATGTGGGGCGGTGGAATGATGTTCAATGAGATAGTAGTTCAAGATCAAGGGGCAGCTATCCTTAAAGACCTGGACATTTCTGTTAGAGATGCAGGAGGCGGATATTATACAGCCGACTCTGTTGAGTGCACTTCTACATTAACCAGCCTTGCCTGTAAAGCCGGTGCCATGATTTTCAATCTTATGAGCGTAGAGGATGTAATGGTCAGAGAGGACAGGGTAATCGGCCTAGTGATCAATTGGAGTGCCGTAGATATTGCGGGTTTTCATGTGGATCCTTTGGCTGTCAGGGCCGGATATGTTGTAGATAGTACTGGTCATGATACAGAGGTTCTCAGGGTCGTACAAAACAAAACCGGCGAAAGGCTTCTTACAGATACAGGGAAAATAATGGGAGAGCGGTCCATGTGGGCGGATGTTGCCGAGAATACCACGTTGGAGAATACCAAGGAGGCCTTCCCAGGCGTTTTTGCCGCCGGTATGGCAGCAAACGCCACCTTTGGGTCGTTTCGCATGGGGCCCATTTTCGGGGGCATGTTATTGTCTGGTGAAAAGGTGGCTCAATTGATAGATGAAAGGCTTAGCTAACCGCTAACCGCTAAAGGCTAATCGCTCAACTTAGTTAGAAACAAGTCTTACGTCATTTATGTCAAAATCTTTATCGAAACCCAATAAATACAGCCGCAGAAAGAGAACTTTTGCATCTGCACAGCCGGTCCGATTTTTGCCGGCCGAGCAACCCAGTCTATTTAGGGATCCGGGAAACCATCCCAGGATAATTCCCAGACCAGAACACTGTATTAGCAGGAAGGATATAGACAGGGAGGCATTGAAAGTCCTTTATCGTCTGAAGGACAATGGCTATACAGCCTATCTTGTCGGTGGTAGTGTGAGGGACTTGCTCCTTGGCAGGCGTCCAAAGGATTTTGATGTCGGAACCAACGCTAGGCCTGAAGAGTTGAAGAGACTCTTTCGTCACAGCCGGATCATAGGCCGGCGTTTCAGACTAGTTCATGTTTATTCCCGAAGTGGGAATATAATTGAAGTGTCGACCTTCAGGTGTCGGAGTGATCATGATAACGGCAAATATGAGAGTGAGGGCGTTAGGCATATACATGGTTTTGGTTCTCCACAAGAGGATGCCTTTCGCAGAGACCTTACCATAAATGGACTTTTTTATAATATTGCAGACTTCAGTATCATTGATTACGTAGGAGGCATGACAGACCTTAAACAGGGTATTGTCAGATTTATAGGTAATGATCCGGAACACAGATGCCTAAAAGACCCTGTGAGGATGATGCGCGCGGCAAGACACGCGGCCAGGACAGGTTTTACAATAGAAGCTAATACCTGGCAGAGCATGCTCAGACACAGCGACAGGATTCGGTTGTGTGCAATTTCGAGAGTAAGAGACGAGTGGCTCAAGGATTTACGTTCCGGATATAGCAGGCCATGGGCCGAGCTTATGCTTAAGTGCGGGCTTTTCGCCTCGGTCTTTTCCGGTTATATTTCAGCTTTTGAGAGTAAGGATAATTGGCTAGTCCAAAAGCTGCTTTTTGGGCTTTTGGGGCACCTTGATCGTATGGTAAATTCTGGGGTCGAAGTAAGTGAGGCCTTTATGCTGGCCCTTTTCGCATATCCTGGACTATCTATAACACCAGATTGGAAAGTCCTCGAGGTTGACCGTCTGAAATGGCCTACTCAGGAAGTGAAGTCCTTGTTGGGCAGGGTTTTAACTCCGCATGACTTCAGAAGATCTGTAAGAGATGTGGCCGCTCAGATCTTGGCCAGCCAGTGGAATATCCCCGTATGTCTTGCAAAGGGTAATTGGCCCAAACGTGTTTGGAACAAGCCCACATTTCGGGAATCCATCATGTTTTATGATTTAGTCCATGAGGTTTTAGGCCAACCGGTGCTTGGTTCTGATCCACATCTACGCTCAGGAACAAAGACTTTAAAGAAATCCGGCAGGAGGAACCGTCGCTTTTTTACAACCAGCCGTTTAATATCATAATCAGGAGGTCCAAGTATGAAGTTGCGTCAAAATGCCAAAGAGCTGGTCTTGGTAGAATTGTATGGGCTTGGGCTGATATTGGGAGAGATCAAATACAACCGTCAGACCGAGACGGTCCTTTTTGCCTTGGAAAAGACGGCCTTTTTCGATCTTTATTTTCCATGTACTGTATTATACGATCAGGATCGTGGTCCTGTTGTGCATCCGCACGTTCTTACTGCCATAACCACATCATCTATACGAATACAGCGGAGTCGGATATCCCTTTTTGTTTTAGAGTCGGATATCAATCCCAAGCTCATTGAGCAGTATCATAGTCTGCAGGAGGCGGTTTTACGCAAACAAGGTTTTAGTTCACCGGGGAAAACTTCCAATGATGAGGATAAGGGGCCTTATCCAACCGAGCCGAGCGGCGGATCAAAAGTCATTACCCTTAGCGATCGCAAGGAGAAACAATAGGCTCGATGCTTGCTTTTCCGGATATTGATCCGGTAATAATCCGTATTGGTCCGATAGGTATTCATTGGTATGGTTTTATGTACCTGCTCGGTTTCGGAGCAACCTACCTATTAGTGCGAAAGCAGATTCTTGAAGAGGGTCAAAACGCCTTTTCCGGCTCCCGCTATCATGGGCCTTCCATTGTATCTCAATTGAGTCAACTTGAGGGAATTTTATTTTCTCTGATTTTAGGGGTCATCCTGGGAGGCAGGTTGGGTTATGTACTATTTTATAACCTTTCCTATTTTATTGCGCATCCTTTGGAGATGTTTGCTGTTTGGCACGGAGGTATGTCGTTCCATGGAGGAGTGGCCGGAGTGATTTTTTCCGGTTGGATATATTGCAAGAGACATAATTTGGATTTTTGGAAGTGGTCTGATCGCCTTGTGGTTACAGCACCGATAGGTTTAGGTCTGGGACGTATAGGCAATTTTATTAACGGGGAGCTATTCGGCCGTCCTGCGGATGTACCATGGGCTATGATTTTCCCTCAAGGGGGGCGGGTACCCAGGCATCCGTCTCAGCTTTATGAGGCCTTGCTTGAGGGGCTTTTGCTTTTTGTTGTCCTGTGGTCTTTGCGTTTCAAGCCCTGGCCATACGGGAGGAAACTGGCCCTTTTCCTCGTCCTTTATGCCATATGTCGTATAGTGGTTGAATTCTTTCGTGAACCGGATCCACAATTGGGCTATGTCCTTTGGGACTGTGTAACCATGGGGCAGCTATTGAGCCTGGTGTTTCTTGTACTTGGGATAATTATATGGTGTGTCAGGGGGAAGAGCGTTAGGGTATAGGCCATTTCTCACAGCGGCCCAGGGCCAATTCCATGTTATATGCAACTGTGAGGAGCTTTGCTTCCTCAAAGTGTCCTGCCATTAATTGAAGTCCTATGGGGAGTCCCTTGCTGGTTAAGCCACACGGTACAGAAATCCCTGGAATACCCGCTAAATTTACAGGAATTGTAAAAATATCAGATAGATACATCTGAAGCGGATTATCTATTTTTTCTCCAAGTCTAAAGGCTGCAGTTGGAGCGACAGGGGCAGCGAGCACATCACATTTTTCAAATGCCTTTTTAAAGTCACGAGTGATAAGAGTCCGAACCTGAGAGGCCTTTTTATAATATGCACTGTAATATCCGGCTGAAAGGGAATAAGTCCCTATCATTATTCTCCTTTTGACCTCCGGGCCGAAACCTTGAGACCGGGTCTTTATATACATATCCATGAGATTTTTATAGTCTGAGACACGCAATCCATACTTAACGCCGTCATAACGGAAGAGATTTGAAGAGGCCTCAGCAGGAGCGATAATATAGTATGTAGCGACAGCATATTCTGTATGAGGAAGGCTTACCTCAACTACTTCAGCTCCATGGGATTCTAAAGCGGAAATAGCATGTTTAACGGATTTTTCAACATCTGGGTCAAGACCTGAAATAAAATATTCTTTAGGAATTCCTAAAGTATAATTTTTAAGACCTGGAGTCAGAGAGTCGGTATAGTCAGGCATATTTCTGGATACAGAGGTGGAGTCCCTATAATCATGGCCGGATATGGCATTCAACAGCAGGGCGCAATCAGTAACGTCCCTTGAGATCGGTCCTATCTGGTCAAGTGAGGATGCAAAGGCTACAAGACCGAACCTTGATACCCTGCCGTATGTGGGTTTCAGGCCCACAACACCGCAGTATGAGGCCGGCTGGCGTATTGATCCGCCTGTATCCGAGCCCAGTGAACCGGCACAGGTCCGGGAAGCAACAGATGCTGCTGAACCACCGCTTGACCCACCGGGGGTTCGTTCAATATCCCAAGGATTGTGAGTTGGATGATATGCAGAGTTCTCCGTGGACGATCCCATGGCAAACTCGTCCATATTTAATTTGCCCAGCATTATCGCCCCATGGGCCTCGAGTTTTTCCATTATTGTGGCATTGTAGGGTGGTACAAAATTTTCAAGGATTTTAGATCCACAGGTTGTCCGGACCCCTTTAGTACATATAACATCCTTGATGCCCATAGGAATTCCCGTAAGGGGAGTAACGGCGTCTGCCTTTTTAAGGCGTCTGTCCGCATCTTCTGCCTGAGCTAGCGCCTTGTCGGCAGTTACTGTCAGATATGCCCTGATTTTTGGATCAACCTCATCTATCCTGTTCAGATAGGCCTTTGTGATCTCAACTGCTGAGACATCTCTCCTGCTGAGGATGTCGTGGAGTTCATGTATGCTTAGATCGATCAGAATCGGCATCTTGTATTTCCTTAAAAACCCTGAAATATGATTCTGCTCAAAAAGCTATTCGATAAACCCGTTGTAGGGGCGAACCTGTGTGTTCGCCCGTTGTTTGGGCAGACACGCAGGTCTGCCCAAACAAAATGACGCACGATGGCCGGAACATGGAACAGGTTTACCGATGTGTAACCGCACAGGTTGGGTTTTTGAGCGGAATCATCAGATAATTTTTGGCACCACAAACCTCCCCTCTTCCCGTTCAGGTGCGTTGGAGAGAATTTTTTCAACCGGCAAAGAAGGCCTTACTTCGTCTTTTCTGAGGGCATTTGTAAGTTGCAGGGCATGGGTAGTGGGCTTAACCCGGCTAGTATCCAGCTCTTCTAATTTGCTTACATATACTAGTATATCATTTAATTGTCTGGTGAAGCTTTCAATTTCAGACGGATCAAAGCTGAGCCGGGCCAAGTGGGCCACATATTCAATTTCAGAGGTAGTTATCTTCACGAATACAGAATCTCCTTGATACAGATTTATGATATTTTTACTGTAGCTATTATCACTTTTGACCGATGTGCAAAAACTATAAAAATAGAGGTAATTACCTCGGTTGAGAATTGAAAAACTGGTAACTCGGTTTATTCATAGTCATGCCTTATGTGGATCTGGACGATTTCTATACATAGAAATCAAAGGCTCTCTATTTACGGGGTGAACCCCTTCCCATTATTACCTTATGTAATGCCTCCCCCAGTTCTTTGATCTTATATGGTTTGGCAACAACAGCACCAAAACCATATTTTCTAAAGTCGGCCATTACGGGATCAGTGGAATAGCCACTGGAAATAATGGCTTTTACTTCAGGATCGATCTCAATAAGTTTCTCAACGGTTTCCTTGCCTCCCATCCCGCAGGGAACGGTCAAATCCACTATGATTGCATCAAAAGGATGTGCGGATTCTTTAGCTTTTTTATACGATTCAATCGCTTCGGCACCATCTTTGGCAAACTCCGTCTCATAGCCTAAAACTTCAAGCATCTCGCCTACTACCTCTCTGACCAGCTCTTCGTCATCCATTAGCAAAATCTTACCCTCTCCGGCAGGAATTCCTTCTCCAGACTCTTTTTCTGTCAATACTTCCCTTGAAGAAGCCGGGAGATAAATGTGAAAAGTGCTTCCCACTCCAAGTTCTGATTTGACTTGGATACATCCATCATGCCTTCTGACAATTGAATAAGCAGTGGCAAGCCCCAGACCACTTCCTTCCTGTTTGCTCGTAAAGTATGGGTCAAATATTTTTTGGAGATGCTCTTTCGGTATGCCAATCCCCTGATCTTCAATGGATATCTTCGTATACCTTCCCTCTTTTAGAGAAAGACCCTGTTCTGCATCTACGACAATGTTTTCAGCGCGCACCTTAATTATCCCACCTCCTGGCATGGCCTGGCTGGCATTGATTATCAGATTGCTGATAACCTGGGTGATCTGTCCCTCATCCACTTCAACCAGCCAGAGGTCATCAGGTATAGAGAATTCGCACTTGACGTTGGAACCACTCAAGGCAAAGACGGCTGCATCCTTAAGTAATTCTGAGATAAAAGCGGTTTTCTTGATCGGTGCTCCACCACTGGAAAATGTAAGCAATTGTTGAGTCAAATGTCTTGCCCGCAGGGATGCGCTTTCTGCATCTCTCAACCTTTCAAATATTTTATCTCCTGGTTTTACATACGTCTTTGCCAGCGCAATATTACCCAAAATTCCCGTCAGAATATTGTTGAAATCATGGGCAATGCCGCCGGCAAGTATGCCGACCGATTCAAGTTTATCAGCCTTTATCAGTTCTTGTTCTAATCTCCGTTTTTCAGTGATATCGCGAAATACCAAGACTACACCAATAATATTGCCATCGTTATCACAGATGGGCGCACCACTGTCAGCCATAATTCTCTCTGTACCATCTCTGGCGATAAGGACTGTATCGTTAGCAAGGCCAACAATACCATTGGATTTAATTACCTTCTCAAAAGGATTTTTACAGCGCTTACGGGTATGCTCATTGATAATATGAAGCACCTCAGCCAGCGGTTTGCCAATAGCTTCTTCATGAGTCCAGCCGGTTAAATCTTCTCCGATTTTGTTGATTAGAACTATCTTCCCTTCCATATCGGTCGTAATTACGCCATCCCCGATCGAGCGCAGGGTAACAGCCAGGCATTCCTTTTCGGCAGCCAGCGCTTTTTCCGCCTGCCTGCGCTCGGTAATGTCGCGAAAGACCAACACCACACCAGTTATGTTTCCCCTGTCGTCTTTAATCGGTGCGCCACTGTCATCAATAGGCCGTTTCACCCCGTCTTTGGCTATCAATACCGTATGATTTGCCAGCCCAACGACAACGCCTTCTCGGAGCACCCTCGTTGCAGGATCCTCAGCCTGTTTACCTGTTTTCTCATTTATGATATTGAAGACCTCTGAAAGAGGCCTTCCTGCAGCGTCTTGCTGCTTCCAGCCCGTCAGGCTCTCGGCAACAGGATTCATAAATGCTACAGATCCATTGGCATCAGTTGCAATCACAGCGTCGCCTATACTTTTGAGTGTGGTGGATAGCCATTGTTCGCTCTCTTTTAATTTCCTTTCCACCTGATGCTTGTAAAGGGCAATCTCGATGGCAATGTGTAAGTCTCTTTCTTCGAAAGGTTTGATTATGTAGCCGTAAGGCCCTGTGACCTTTGCCCGCTGCAAGGTCTTGTTATTTGCATAAGCAGTGAGATATACCACTGGAATATCGAAACGGTCTCGAATTTGCCCGGCCGCTTCCACCCCGTCCATTTCCCCTTCTAACACGATATCCATCAGCACCAGATCCGGGTGCGTTTCTGCCGCTCTTTTGATGGCTTCCTCTCCGGAAAAGGCGATAGCAGGAACATCAAATCCCAAATTTCTTAACGTATTTTCTATATCTTTGGCAATAACACCTTCATCTTCAACAATCAGGACCTGTGCATTCGCCATTTTCCCAGTTCCTTCCATTATTTCTTCCTTATTTCTATCGGAACAAATGTAATCTTGAATTCCGTTCCACCACTTTCATCAAGCTCGATCGTCCCCCTAAGCTGTTTAACAAAAGTCATTACCAGTTGCAAGCCTAATGTTTCCGTGTTTCGGAAGTGCAAATCTTTTGGGAATCCGACACCATTATCACTGATAATCAGTGTAAATTTATTATCATTATCCGAACGAAGGCTGATGCGGATTTCGCTTTCCTTGCTGCCTGCAGGAAAGGCGTGTTTCAGGGAATTTGAGATAAGTTCATTGATAATCAAAGCACAAGGAATTGCCGTATCAATGCCCAGTAAAACATCACCAGCATTTATCTTCAGGGTGATGACACCTGGAATGACTCCATAGGAACGAAACAAGCAGCCTGCCAGGTTTTGGATGTATTCAGCAAAGTCAATCCTCGACAGGTCTTTGGATTCATACAGTTTTCCGTGGATCAGCGCCATTGATTTGACACGGTTCCGGCTTTCCTTGAGGACATCAATGCTATGTTTATCCTCGATATATCCTATTTGAAGGTTGAGCAGACTGGAAATGACCTGCAAATTGTTTTTGACCCGATGGTGAATCTCCTTCAGAAGCACCTCTTTTTCTTGAAGCGATGCCTTGATTTGATCCTCGGCCCGTTTGCGCTCTGAAATATTTCGCCAGATTCCCAGCTTCGAGATTGTTCCGTCTCGATTTATTAGCGGGGAGTCTATTATTTCAAAGGTGCCTTCCAGCTTTGATGAATAATGTTCCCACAATACAGTTTCCCCTTTTTGAACATGTGCCAATTTGGTCTCGGGACAGGGAGATTCTCTGTCGAAGAGCGCCTTATAACAAATATTGCCGGTTTGCTCGCCCAATCTTTCTACCAGTGCCTTATTCATAAACTCTATTCTGTAATCTGGAGAAACAATATAACAGAGATCGATCATACCATTGAGAATTGATCGTAGTTTCTCCTCAGATTGCCTTAATGCCCCCTCTGCCCGTTTCATCTCATCTACCAGGCGGGCGTTTTCCAGGGAGATAGCTGCCTGCGAACTCAGTAGTTCGATCATCCTTGCCCTCTCCGGCGTGAAGACCGAATCGGACAAACGGTTTTCCAGATATAGAATTCCAATCAACTCAGATTGCTTGATCAATGGGAGACAAAGGACGGAGCGAAGCCCCATGGCCTGGACCTCGGGATTGTCCTTGAACTCACCCTCTTTTGAAGCACTGTTCAGAAGCACCCCCTCTTTAGTTCGATGCACATAACGGATGATGGCCTTACATACATCTGTGGCGTCTTCGAGGTCATATTTAAGGGTCCGGACCAGATCTTTTCCGGTGACGTGACTTTCAGCGCGGACGAACAGCCTGCTGTCGTCTTCAATCAAAAGATATCCGTGCTGCGCTCCCGAGGCCTCCAGGACCACGTTCATAATCTTTTTCAACAGGCCATCAAGGGCCATCTCTGCCGAAATGGCGGCAGAGGATTTCATCAGGTAGTCAACATCCAGACATGGAAGCGTGTAGTCAGAAAGTCCTGCTTCAACCGGCATTGGAGCAGGTGCCTCTTCCTCGAAATACTCCGGGTATTTCTCCATCAGGGAGATCTCTTTGCGTTCTGCGTGGCACTTTCTATATAAACGTGCGGCCTCGGCGAAGTAGACCCCTGCCGGCCCCACACCTGCCTCCTTGAGAAGTTCCCCCCGGCATTCATTAAGGTGGCCCTCCAGCATCGTGTATCGCTGTTCATGGGCAATAGCTATGGCATCAAAGTAGAGGCTCCTGGCCTTTCTAAAGTCTCCGGTAAATCTTTCCAGTTCTGCATAGATAAAGGCAAGATAAGGCTTAAGCATCGGCCCGTATTGAGCCCAGATCTCAATCTTCTTGATGAGCGGTTGAATGAAAGATAGTAATTGTTCTTTGCTTTTGTATATGATTCCCCCTGCATACAGCCTGATGGCATTGAGTACCTGGAAGGCATGCCACTGTCGCTTCAGTAGATGGTCCGTAAGCCCTCTCAAATACCGCCTGACTTCATCTAAATACTGTTCAGCCTCTTCATACTCTCCGAAATAATAGTGGGTCAAAGCCATGTGCACATAATAGCTCCCTGCAGCAGAGATATGATTTTCCCTCTCCCATTTTTTTATCTTCTCCTCCATGGAGACGGGCATATAGTTTTTTTTCATGGGTGCAACCCACGCGGCCTGCATGGCTTCGGCCAGGGCAACTGAAAAGGATAAATGATACCTTTGAGAAAACTGAAGGCATTCTTTGGCATACTCCTCAACGGCCGACAGGTCGGCCCCCTGCACCTGAAGGCCCCACATTAAGGGGCCGTATAAAAGCCCTGCATTATACAGATCACCGCAGTTCTTCCCGCACTGGATACCTTTTAGACAATGTTTGGCCAGGTCTTCGGGATGATTTCGCGTATGCATGGTAACCCAGGCAACCCCGTTCATTCCCCTGGTGGCCCCAAAGGTGTTGGGGTACCTCTCACACAGATCAAGGGCCAGGTCTTCATATCGAAAGACCTGGTCAAATTTAAACTGCTCTCCCAGATAGAGCCCCATGATAGAAAAGGAATAGATCACCGATTCATCCATGCCTCCTTCCAGGCAGTGCCGGGTTGACTGGACTGCCGAAAGATATAGTTGCGGCACCAGGCCTGACATATATAAGTCCGGGATGAGTTCACTGTAGATGACCAATTCGATCTTACTTTTCCTCTCCTCGGTAAAAGGCATGTTCAGGATAGTGTCCCAGATCCTGTCACCATATTCGGAGTTGATTTTGTTCATCAACTGCTCTCGTTTCTTCTCTGCAAGCTCGGGATTATCCGGGATCGATTTGCCGAAATATGCCAATCCGCGGTTGGCGGTCTCAATTGCCTTTATAAAATTGCCTATGGATGAGAGCGAGGTGGTCTGTTCGGCCAGGGCTTCCGCCTTGTCCAGGTCGGTTTCGGCATGATCAAGTAATTGATTGAGGAGTTTTTCCGAACTCTCATATTCTCCGCACATCAATTCGGTCTTTGCCAGTTTCTGGTATATCTTAAATGTGCGGTCATATTGTTTTTCCCAGCAGTCATCCGGTAAGAAATCAAGACCTCGTCTAAAATAATCATTGGCTGCTTCTGTTGCCAGCGAATCCAGCGCCTTGTTGCCCGCGTGATAGTTGATATCTGATAATTGGTAGGCAGTTTCTCTGTTCGGCGTCTTCTCCCTTCCCAAGTTGAAGTGGGAGGCGATAGTGAAGAGGTTGTGCACTTTTTCCAGATCTATCCCTTTGGGGACAGCGGAAAGGAGATGGTTTCCGATCTGCCAATGCATCTGCCGGCGCCTTTCAGGTTCTATGGCATTCAGGACGGCCTCCTGCACCCGGTCGTGAACGAATTGCAATTCATCTTTGCTCTCTGTCAGAAGCCCCTGGCTTAAGGCCGGCTTCACGGTTTCAAACACGTTCAACAACGTAATCTCTTTGACCAGGGCAATCTCATCTGGTGTAAAGCGATTTCCCATGCAGGCGCAATGTTCCAGCAACTCGATTGCACCAACGGGTAATTTCTGAACCTTGGAGCTGAAAAGCGCCACCACAGTAGATGGCATTTCAGAGCCCCTGATCCTATCCAGGTCCCACAGCCAGCAACGGCTTTCATCCAGAAAGAGCAGATCTTCATTATAAAGATAGGACAGACTCTCGCTCACAAACAGGGGGTTTCCCTCAGCGAGTGTGACTATAAAATCGGCTAAGGCCTCGGTCTGGGAAAGGGGCGAGTCGAGAATATAGGAGACCATCTCATGGCAGTATTCCGGTTCAAGGGGCTCCAGCCTGATTTCTTTCAGTGGCTGGGCGTTTTCCTCGATGTTTTGTATCAGCCTTGTCAGTGGATGGCTTGAATCTATCTCGTTATGGCGATAAGCCCCTAAGAGAAAAAGGTATGGATGTTCCTTGTAGTTGGCAAAGATGTTGGCCAGAAAATCAAAGGAGGCGGTATCGCACCATTGAAGATCGTCTATAAAAAGTACCAGGGGATTTTCCTCGCTGGCCAGGCAGGTCAAAAAACGGCCAAAGACGTCGTGGAAGCGGTTTCTCGATTCCACGGGAGGAAGCGGCTTGACCTCCGGTTGAGGACCGGTCAGGATCTCCAGCTCCGGGATCACGTCGGTGATCAGCCGGCCATTGTTTCCCACCGCTTTGGTAATCTTTTCTTTCCAGAGAGCGACCCTTTGATCGCTTTCCGTTAAAAAGGTCCTCACCAGATTTCTGAGGGCCTGGATAAGGGAGCTATATGGAATGTTTTTTTGATAGACATCGAATTTCCCTGAGGTAAAATAGCCTCTGTGCTCCACTATCGGTCTCTGAAGCTCTTGAATCAAGCGGGTTTTCCCAATGCCGGGCAGCCCTGAAATGAATAAGGAGAGGAAAGAGCCTTTGGCCGCTTCATTATATTCCTCAAGGATAATTTCAGCCTCTCTATCGCGTCCTACCATCTTGGAGACAAAGGTAACTCGATGAGTATGGTCATAAATCCCTAAAGGAAATTCGCCGATCGTGCCGGTGGCCGAATATTCATCCCGGCACTGAATGAGGTCGACCAGAAGCCCGGAGGCACTCTGGTAACGTTTCTCCGGCTGTTTGAGCATTAATTTGCCTATGATCTTACTTAAAATGGGGGGGATTTTCGGATCTAATTCGTGGACGGACGGCGCTTTTTCCGCCAGGTGGGAATGGATCAATTCGAGAGGATCGGTAGAGAAGAATGGGAGTCTGCCGATCAGCAATTCATAGAAGGTAATCCCCAGCGAATAAAGATCACTTGGAAAATCGACTCTATGGTTGATGCGCCCGGTCTGTTCAGGAGAGGTATAGGCCAGGGTACCTTCCACAAAACTCCGGTCATAAATGAAATGACTCACATCTCTCACATCGAGAGGCGTTATGAAATCAATCAACCGGACATCGAGGCTTTCCGGCTGAATCAATATATTGTGCGGTTTGATGCCGCCATGAATAATCCCTGCTTCATGAACTTTATTCAGGACTTCAGCCAGATTGCAAGCTATGGTGAAAAAATCATTTAGGGTGATTTCAGGTTGTTCTCTGGCCCACTCATCGAGGGTTATCCCTTCGAAATAGTCCTGAGTGAAAAAGTGGATACTCCCTATGGCCTTAAACGATAAAGGCGTGATAAGGTGAGTATCATGTAAGATTTTGAGATGCTCCATTTTCTGTCGAAAGTGTCTTTTTTGGTCTTTGGACAGGGAGATCGCCTTTAGAATCTTGAGGGCCAGTGGCCGAAGAGGATTTTTTTTCTGAAAGGCCTTATAGACGACGGATTGGGGGCTCTCACCCAACTTTTCAATAATATCATAACCGGGGATTGTTGTTATCATTTCCTCCATATTCAAGGTTCACCTCCTTAAACCTCTGTTTATAGGCCGTTCAACAATTCGCAATTGTCCTGAGCTAATACAGGTGCATTAGTAGGCATTTGTGCGAATCACGCAATTGGGCATTTCGTGCAGTTTGATAAACTTTTTTCGACAAAAATCGGTCAGGAGCAAGAGGCAAATAGGAACGATCGCCTCGGAAACCGGAACGGCTGTTTATGCCTGGGCGCTGATGAGCAACCATATTTTTCTTTCTATACTACTACACGACACCTGCGGCTTGGCATAGATTGCACTTGGTGTCCCGTAGTATGATATTTTTACATGATTTACCACAAGGCGGAATAAAACCCAATAGCACATGCCTTATTTCCCTGCCCATTGCGGCTTCAGAGGCAGATTGACCATGTGCTATAATAAGGAAAGTGAAAAAATAAAAAAAAGGGAAAAAAGTTAAAGTCGATTGGATATATTTCCGATAAATTAAATACCTCCGCAAGATG
>Ga0209834_10000201_pt1 | contig 36842 bp, 38 predicted proteins | sample Mar14236cmmetaG_FD_184134 | JGI IMG/M metagenome (GOLD analysis project Ga0209834, IMG submission 184134) | Marine hydrothermal vent microbial communities from Guaymas Basin, Gulf of California to study Microbial Dark Matter (Phase II) - Marker... ... | reverse complement strand
AATTATTGCATACCTAACTCCCCGCTGGCCGTACTTGGAGCATATCCTGGCATATTCCGCTGTTATGACAAAATTCACGGGGGCCTGGGCCATCCACATTTGCTCCAAGGAGGCCCGCGCCACAGGGCCTCTCTTGTCTCCACTGCTAATCATCTCTAACCTGTGACCTGAGGGAAGATAGTGGTATACGGCTGGTTCAAGGCCATCAACACAACCTTTTCCCACCACTGCGTACACATCCAAGGGGTAAAGCGCACCACCTGATGGGGCGGCCCTTTTGAAGCCTCCATTGTCAGTAATCCCTTGGGCAGCAAACAGGATTTGCGAAAAATCCTCCAAACGGAGTGCCTTGGCCTTATATGACCTTATTGTTCTGCGGTGTTTTATTGCCTTTTCCACCGAGACTTTTCCATCATATGTGGGCTTGGGAAGAATCATGGTAACCTCCTTTGTGGTTCTTGGTCTAGAGAAAGCAAAGGGCCTTTTTAAAAATACAAGTAATGGGCCGAAAAATCCCAGCGCCAGAATATATTTGATGAGGTTTCGTCTTGTGTTTGAATCCAGCATTTGATTCGCCCCTAATTTGTTATGTTCTCAAAAGTAAATCATAAGTCAACAGATAATCGTGGTACAATTAGATGTGGGCGAATCAGGTTAAGACCAGAAAAGGAGGTGTGTACTATGAAGGTAATTTTTCATGAAAAATTCTATGGGGTCTATGCAGGTGATCCGGCGGCGGCAGCCGGGAGAATGGAGGCAGTAGTTGATGTTATAAGGCCTTTTGTGGACATGATAGAGCCTGCTCCGGCCACGGAAGATCAAATAGCAGCAGTGCATACACGCTCACACATTGAAAGGGTAAAAGGGCAAGGTGTCTATGAAGTGGCTTCTCTTGCTGCTGGGGGCGCGATCATGGCCGCTGAGCTGGGGCTAAATGAGCCGTGCTTCGGCCTGATAAGGCCTCCGGGGCACCATGCCTCTTCTGATTCAGCTTGGGGATTTTGCTACTTTAACAACATGGCCATTGCCATTGAACATCTCAGGGGCCAAGGCAAAATAAAAACAGCATATCTGCTGGATATTGACTTACATTTTGGGGATGGGACCGTAAATATATTGGGCAACAGGAAGTATGTTACTGTTCACAATGTAGAAGCCGCCACCAGACATGCCTACATTGAGGATGTAAAGCGAGAAATGGAGCTATGTGAGGCAGATATCGTTGGTATCTCTGCAGGATTCGATAACCATGAAGATGACTGGGGTGGTACCCTCAAGACCGAAGACTACCGGGAAATAGGAAGCCTGGTGCGCAAGGCAGCCACGAGCCGCAACGCAGGTTGTTTTGCCATCCTGGAGGGGGGATATAATCACCAGGTACTGGGTAAGAATGTCTTGGCGCTTATGGAGGGGCTTAATGCTGACTAGTGATTTGGCATCAAAAGGAGGAGAATTTAAATTTTGATTGACAAGCTGGCGATGTAGAATTAATCTAGACAGACTAGACTAATCCAAAGGGGAAAACCATGGAGAACAATGTTTGGCAATTACAAGAGGCGAAAAATAGGTTCAGTGAGCTCGTTGAGAAGGCGCAAAAGAACGGCCCTCAGATTGTGACCAAACATGGTCGGAAAACAGTCGTAGTTATGTCTTTTGACGAATATATAAAGGCCAGTAAACCAAAGACAGACATCGTAGAGTTCCTAAGAAAGTCGCCTCTGAGGGGCCTTAGCCTGGAGGGCATCAGGAACAAAGACTTTCCGAGGGAAGTGGATATATGAACTATCTACTGGACACATGCGTTATTTCTGAGGTTATAAAACCAAGGCCTTCCAGGAGAGTGATCAGTTGGCTCAAGAAGCAAGATGAGAATTCACTGTATATAAGTGTGTTGACGCTCGGAGAGATTCATAAGGGTATTGAGAAAATAGGCGATGCAGCTAGAAAAAAGAAGCTTCATCTGTGGGTGGAGAATGATCTACTAGACCGGTTTAGTGGACGGATTCTGCAGATTGACTCCCGTGTCGCGACCGTATGGGGGCAAGTCCAAGGTAAGGCAGAATTGGAAGGCCAAGCAATGCCTGCCATTGATGGCTTAATAGCTGCCACAGGCCTTGCTTATGACATGGTGGTGGTAACTAGAAACACATCGGATATGAGGGCAAGTAAAGTCGCCTTATTCAATCCTTGGCACAAGCAATGAAGGGTTTAATTCGTAGCGAGGGCCAGTCTGTCGCTTAACACCGGGAAGATAGCCTAGGGCCGGGCTTAGAATTCCTGCGGCCTTGAAATTGGATATAACGCTATCCTCCTGTCCCTTAAGCCCTGACAATCTACAGATTTGTTTTATTTGAAATCCATCAACAAGGCCTGTTTTTCGCTGCTCGATTAGCAGTTCAACCACCTTTGCAACCCTATCCCGAGGTTCCAAGCACATTTCTTTTGCAAGCTCTCCGGCGGCTTTAACAGGTACCCACTTGCCCGTGCTTCTTGCCAATTTAACAAGTTTTCGTACTACCAACGGGCTTTCAAACACCTCCCCGGGTCTCGGGATGAAGATGCGGTCATTCCATTGCAAGGTCTTGTCGCTTCTACGTGGTACAAGCACCCTCCATTCATATGCGCTCAGCAGTACCTCTTCTATTTCATCCCCGTTCTCAATTAGTTCTTCGGCCTGCTCAAAGGTAACTTGGCCTGAATTCTCACAAGCCGTCAAGATCCGGGCCAGGGAGGTAGTATACTCAGTAACAAAGGTGCTCAATGCATTGGCGAGCAGCAGGATCGTATTTGTCGATTTCATCTATTGTCCCTGCAATAAATCATCCTTTAGCCTTTTCTGCCCTCACAACAACGAAGGCACCATCTCCATAACCTTGCCTGACAGGCTCATTCGGAGAGGTTTCAGACAAGTTTTTGAAGATTGTCTGCCTGTATTGGAAGTTTTTAAAACCCGCCTCGTTCAGGCTATTTACAATTTCCTTGACCGTATAAAATGTGGCGCTTTTGTAAAAGACATTCTCATTTTTGTGCAATAAATAAGACTGCCCTAAAGGACTCAGACGATCCACAAAACCCGTGACAAAAACACCCCCTTGCCTGAGCACCCTGAAGGCCTCACGAAAGGATAAATTTACGTCATCCAAAAAGCAAACGGTAGTAACCATGAGTACGAAATCGAAGACTTCAGTTTTTATAGGCAGATCTTCGGCTACCCCACGCACCACATCAATATTCCTTGTTAGAGCTACCCTTGCCATCACGATCGAGGGTTCTACCCCCACGCTGATGCCTATAGGTGATGAAAACCGTCCCGTGCCGGTACCTATGTCCAAGCCAATGCCCTCTTTTGGGAGAAGTTGGGCCACTGCCCGCAATTCGGCCTGGTAGGCATTGGGATACCTTTCGAACCATAGCTCGTAGCGATCCACGTTTTCATCAAATGGTGCTGTCTTGGCCATTTTTTGGATTTGATACTAGAGGTTCCAGCTTTTCCACCGCCTGCAACTATGAGGTATCTATTCTGATTTTTTGCCCCTTCCCCATATGGGATCGTTTCCGAAACGATCTATCCACCACTCCTCAGGTGAAAGGTGCCTTCTTATGGTCTGCTCAGAAAAAGAGTATTGATAATGTGAGCAGTAATCCATGATTGTCTTATATGCACAAATAATTTTTTGGGTCATTTGGTGGCATAATTCTTTGTCCTCAACGCACTTGTCAGGGTGCCACTTGGCCAACAGTCTCCTGTAACTGGCCTTAATAGATGCCATGGTGGCAGTTTCTGGAAGACCTAGAAGCTTTCGTGCCGCAGTGATTTCCCGATATTTGTTTGGCCTTAATTGATTCATTCTTACTTTCTTTCCATGCTTAGGGTAATAAGTGGAGCTGAAGGGTTGAGCGTTGTTCGCCTCCATGATAAAGATCGACGGTCATCTTGATGCCGGTCTTAGTTCCGGGGCTTGGAGATACCCACATTATCACGAAAAGAATCTAGCTGATAGCATTTTTGCCACCTGATTGCCTGCCACTACAAACAGGGCGATGATAAAGGTCTCCACTGCCACCTTTATACTTACCGAGGTGAGGATGGCGGCAGCAGCAAGATCGGTCACAATGGCAAATGCTAGGCCGGCCATCAGGCCCCACTGCTTTATTAGCCATGTCATGGCCACGAGCAAGGGTATGCTGCAAAATGTTCCTATCATAACAAGCCAGTAGATGGGAAAGCCAGTGTGCCTCTCGAGCAGGTTAGTCATGGCCCCCATTCTGGGACAGAGCACAAAAAATGCAAATGCTACGACTGTAACTACAAAGCCCAAGGAATTGTTGTTCATCTATGCAAGCCTCCCTTTTAGAAAACTAAAATCGACTCCCCTGCCCCCTAATACAAAGCAATTTTGGCACAGGCTGGGAAAAGGCACGGACTAGGCTATGCACTTTAACCAGTTTTTTAGGGCTGGAGTCAAAATTTCTGGAGCATGTTTTATGTCCAGCCTGTACTTTTCCGGTTTGGTGGGATAATTTCCCAAGTCGCCATTATGACCAAAGACGAAGCACAACGCTCCAGATAGACTTTTTAAGAAGCCGTCAAACTTGTTCTTATCTTGGCGGACTTAGGAGTGCACCATACAACTCCGGGCGTCTGTCGTCAAATACGTGGTTGTATTCTGTAATCTTTTTATCATTTGCTTTTTCAGGGTCTATTTCAACGGCCGCGGTGCCGACTTCAGTGTCTGTCAATTGAGCCAATACGTTGCCCAACGGATCTACAATTATGCTGCTTCCTGTGTAAGTGAGAGGCAGCTTTTGCCCCCTTTGCTCTGTACCTACCCGGTTTGCAGTAATAGAGAAAATCCTGTTTTCCATGCATCGCACAGGCATAGCGTACTGACAATAGGGTAAGACCAAATTCGCGGGATGGCAGAGAATTTGTGCCCCTTTCAGTGCAAGGATTCTTGCAGATTCCGGGAAGAGCCAATCAAAGCATATCATGAGCCCAATCCTAGCTTCCCCTATATCCCACACATGAAATCCCGTGTCTCCTGGGTCAAATAAAAGCTTTTCTTCAAAAAAGAGATGTATTTTTCGGTACCCGCCTATGAATCCGTTGGGTCCGACCAGAACTGCAGAGTTGTAAAGCTTATCATTGTCTCGTTCAGCCATTCCGAAGACAATATGAATCTTCTTTTTTCGCGCCAGATCGATCATGGACCTACAGGTGAACCCGTTTGGGATTTCCTCGGCAAGAGAGGCCACTTCTTCTCTTGATATGAACTGGTAACCTGTATTGAAAAGCTCAGGCAAGACCACCAGGTCCATTGAAGCGCGAGAGAGGGCCTCTATGGCGTCACCCACATTGCGCTTAACGTCGCCAAAAGTTGGGCTGCTTTGATACAGGCCTACTATCATAAGCATGTTCCGCAGCTAGCTCAGTTTGAAGCATCATAAAAGAATAAGGCTAGCGAGTTGAGCAAAAGCTTTATCAACCGAACACCAACATCAATAAAACCTAACAATTTCCATGAAGCGGATCAATATAATTTAGAAATAAGTGCGTTGTAAGCTTGAGGGAATTCTGCTATGTGCTAGGATAGATTAAGAGGCAGTAGCAGGTGGAAGGATTAGGGCGGAGGATATAGGGAAGGCCAATTTTTAGAGGGATAATTTATAATGGAAGAAGATGTGAAAGTAACTAGTATTAAGGCTATAGGTATTAAGGCCATAGGCTTTGATCTGTTTAATACACTTATTACCGCAAGGCCTCATGCTGTGAGTGAAGCGGTAGAGAGGCTTTTCAAGAGCTTGAAGGAACAAGGATTTGAACTGCAAGAGGATAGCTTCAAGCAGGCATATCGAGAAAACGCGACTCGCATAATCAAAGAAACCCGGAAAAATGGTAGAGAGACGCATAATCGTTTCTGGATAAGTGCCACACTAAACTCCCTTGGCCATGATGTAGAGCCCTATGACCAGAGAATAGAGGCATGCCTGGATTCTTATTTCTCCGCATTCCTTGATTATTGTGAAGTTATACCAGGCACCTTTGAGATGCTGGGCACGGTAACTGGGCTTTACAAGACCGGGCTGCTGTCCAACTTTACTCATCCGCCCGCGGCAGAGCGACTGATAGAGGAGCTGGGACTTCGGCCATTTTTTCAATTTGTGCTAATATCTGGGGCTCTTGGGTACAGAAAGCCCCACCCGTTTGTCTTCAAGAGGATGAGGGAAGAATTTCATGTGGAAAGTGAGAACATCCTCTACGTGGGCGATGACCCGGATCCTGACATAAATGGGGCTGTAAAGGCCGGGATGCGGGCTATATGGTTTACGTATGCTAGGGATCATCATATACCTACTGTGCCAGGAGTGGGGCCGAGCGGAGCATCAGAACCTGTCTACGATGTGCCCAGAGCATCTACGTGGGAAGAGTTTCTGACAATAATTGGGCAAGGAGTATGACACATGGAGCACAATACTTTCCAAAAAGTGAAAAAGATAAAGAAACGGATGTATGGCCCCGAGAAGCTTCTCGTGTGTGGTTACAGTGCGGCCGAGCATGAAAACCTGCTGGCATTTCTTGAACAATGCGGCCTCAAGAAAATTCCGGTAGTTTTTGTAGCGGATGAAGATAGTAATGTTAGCCTGATGGAGCTACTGGGTCGCGAGGATCGATCAGGTAAGGGACATGACTCGGGCCTCAAAAGGGCTATCATTGTGTCAGGATTTACCCAGGATAATCTTCACTTGCTAATTTCTGCGTACCGCAGTGCAAACTTCCCACCTCAGCTCTGGGCTACCTTGACAGCCATCTCAGAAGGCTGGTCAATCGGATTCCTTCTTCAGGAACTGGAGAAGGAGGCCGAGGCCATGCGAAAGATAAGGAAAAAATAAAAGGGGAATTAATTTTTCTTGACAGGGATGGGAGACGTTAATATATTTGAACAGATGCTCAGATATTTAATGATCTCGAAAAGGGAGTGAAAATGCCTTCCAAGAAATCCAGAAGGGCAGAGGACATAGAGATCTGTGATGTCAGGGTTGTTCATCTTGAGCGCGTGTCACGGGCGAGGGATGAGGCGGTGTCGCAGCGAGAGGCCGAGCGGCTGGCCCTTACTTATAGGGCCCTGGGTGATCCGACACGGTTAAAGATGGTTATGGCCCTTGCGGGCGGTGAGATGTGCGTGTGTGATTTGGCAGCATTTTTGGGGCTCACAGAGTCTGCTGTATCTCACCATCTCAGGAGGTTAAAAGACCTGGCGCTCGTGAAATCCAGGCGAGACGGACAGATACTTTACTATAGCCTTGACGATGAGCATGTATCAGAGCTGCTCAAGATAGGGCTGGAACATATCAGGGAGTAGTGGGTGTTGGCTTCAGCCGTAAATTTCATTGTTCATGCTTTGCTGGCAGCCTGGCATCTGTTGCTTGACTCGTCGGTGTACATCATTTTAGGGCTGCTGGTAAGCAGTGCACTGCGCGTATTTTTGAGCCCTAACGCAGTAGCAAAACACCTGTCCAATGGCCCGGTAAGATCAGTGCTCAAAAGCGCCCTACTGGGTATACCCATACCCCTTTGTTCCTGTGGTGTGCTGCCAGCGGCAGTGTCTCTGAAAAAACAAGGGGCAAACAGGGGAGCTACCACTGCCTTTCTGATTTCTACTCCTGAGTCCGGTGTGGATTCCATAGCCATTAGCTACGCGCTTCTCGACCCAATAATGACCATAGCAAGACCGCTCTCCGCCTTTATCACTGCCATTCTTGCGGGCATCACGGAAAATCTTTTCCAGAAGAAGGCCCAGCAAAATCAAGGAATTCCTGACCTGACTTGCCCTGTGGACGGATGCTGCGATGGAGTTGATTGTGATCCTGCAGTTCACCTGCATCACCACAGCTTTTACGACAAGATTATGGTAGGGATAAGGTACGCCTTTACTGACGTGTGGGCAGACATTGTGGGATGGTTTTTCCTGGGGGTGCTGCTTGCCGGGCTTATTATGAGCGTAATCCCGCAGGGCATTATGGAGAGATACCTCGGAGGAGGGATCTATTCTATGCTCATAATGCTGGTGATTGGTATCCCCATTTACATATGTGCCACCGCCTCCACTCCCATTGCTGCAGCAATGATATTGAAAGGCGTGAGCCCAGGAGCAGCTCTTGTGTTTTTGTTGGCCGGGCCAGCCACAAATGTAACATCTCTTACTGTCTTGCTTGGTATTCTGGGCAAGCGGGCCACGGCCATTTATCTGGGTGCACTGGGGATGATGAGTGTGGCGCTGGGTCTGGCTTTGGACTATGTTTACAGGCTCTTGAGCATATCGCCATACGCCAGCATAGGTAAGGCGGCAGAGCTGGTGCCAGAATGGGTGCAGATCGGTGGCACGGTGTTTCTTATCGCTGTGTCCATCAGGCCTTTGTGGAGCATAGCAGCAAGTAAGTTTTCAAGTCGGAAAAAGGAGGCCGGACCTGAGTCAATTGTCCAAGGCTCAGGGGCAGCGTGAGAATGCTCTTCAGGCCCGGTCGGGGCATAGAAGGGCTGCAGCAGGCCTGATTGACGGTATGCAGGCTTGGTACGAGTCCATATTACTAAGAAAAAAGCAGGCTGAAGACTGAAGGCAACGATATTTCTTGTGGACTACGGCAGCCTTTGGAGAAGGTTAGAAGTTAGAATAGGAACGAGGTAAACGACAATGGCTGAAAAAATCTGTTATTGTTTCAATTACACGGACGAAGATATTCGAAGGGACGTTTTAGAACACGGCAGGTCCCTTATTATGGAAGGGATAATGAAGGAAAAGGCAACGGGAAACTGCGACTGTGTGAACAAGAATCCCAACAAGAGGTGATGCCTTGTTGATGTCCGCCGTGTTGTGGACAGTGTCAGCAAAGAAGTTGTAAAGGCTGGAGAAGTGATCCAGATTAAGGGCATTTAGATTTTGTAGAGCTTGATTTGAATGGGGACCATCCCATTGAAATCACTGGAAAGATGGTTATAGATATCTTTACGGCGTGGCGAAACCAATGAAGAGAGCTTCCTTTTTGATAAGGAGGTGAGGGATAGTGAGGTGTGAGAAGTGTGGGGCTATCCTGGAGGCTGACGACGGATATGAGCATGCAGGTCAGGTACTTTGCGAGGATTGCTATCTTGACATAAAGGCCGCCCCAAAAGTCTGTGATCCGTGGGCTGTATATACGGCCAAGAAAGAGGCAAGCCAGAATCCAACTTTGACATCCATTCAAGAGAAAATATTGAACCTCATAAGAGAAAAAGGAGAGGTAACTGCCGAAGAAATATGCAGGGAAACAGGGATAAAGGAGGAGGAATTTCGGAGGAATTTTGCAGCATTAAGGCATATGGAACTTGCCCGGGCAACAAAAAAAGGTGATGAAATCTATTTCACCACCTTTTCAAGCTAAAGTGATCGGTTAACGCTTCTCGTTATCAGGAGGGCGCTGAGAAATAAGTCTTTCCACAACGCTTTTATCTGCAAGGGTACTGAGATCACCCAGATCATCGGTTTGGCCCGATGCCAGTTTGCGTAAGACCCTCCTCATTATCTTCCCGCTCCTGGTCTTGGGCAGAGTATCGGTGAACTGTATCTTGTCTGGTGTGGCTATTGGCCCTATTTCTTTCCTAACATGCGCGATGAGGGTCTTTTTCAACTCCTCGGTTGCCTTAACTCCCTCGTTGAGAACCACAAAGGCATAAATGCCTTCTCCCTTTATTTCATGGGGATAACCGACTACCGCGGCCTCTGCGACGTCCTTGTAAGCCACTAGGGCACTTTCAATTTCAGCCGTTCCCAGCCTATGCCCGGAGACGTTAATGACATCGTCTACTCTACCCATGAGCCAGTAGTAACCGTCAGTGTCCCTCTTGGCACCATCACCGGTAAAGTACAAGCCGGGGAACCTGCTGAAATAAGTCTGTTTGAACCGTTTGGGGTCTCCGAACACTGTTCGCATCATGCCTGGCCAGGGCTTGGTTATGACAAGGTAGCCGTCTTCCCCGACCCTGCATGGCTTCCCTTCATCGTTGAGAATAAGAGGTGAGACCCCTGGGAAGGGGAATCCGGCTGAACCAGGCTTACAGGGAATAGCCCCTGGAAGGACAGACAATAGAATACCGCCAGTCTCTGTTTGCCACCACGTGTCCACAATAGGACATTTCTTTTTGCCTATTTTCTCGTAATACCATTTCCATGCCTCTGGATTGAGTACTTCTCCCACACTGCCCAACAGCCTTAGACTGCTCAGATCGTATTTTGCGGGCCACTGGTTTCCGTGTCGAGCAAGGGCGCGCAAAGCTGTAGGAGCAGTGTAAAATATCGTCACTTTATGATCTTGGACGATCTGCCAGAAACGGCCCGGGTCAGGATAGGTGGGGACACCTTCAAACATCACTGATGTGGCCCCTGCACACAATGGGCCATAGACAATGTAGCTGTGTCCCGTTATCCAGCCAATGTCCGCCGTGCACCAATAGGTGTCGCTGTCCTTTATGTCAAATATCCATTTGAAGGTCTGGTTGACGTATGTCAGGTATCCCCCGGTCGTGTGAAGTACCCCTTTGGGTTTACCAGTGGATCCACTGGTATAAAGTATGAAAAGCGGATCTTCAGCATCCATAACTGCCGGCTTGCAATAGGGTTTGATGTCGTCGGCCAACATCACTTCGTGCCACCAAGAGTCTCTGCCTTTCTTGAAAGACACCTCGACTCCTGTCCTCTTCACTATTATACATGAGGTTACTTGAGGGCACTGTTCAAGGGACTTGTCAGCATTGTCCTTGAGGGGTATGACTCTGCCTCCCCTGTAGCCAGCATCACATGTAATCAGCAACTTGGCGCCACAATCTTGTATCCTGTTTGCGAGTGACTCTGGACTGAAACCGGCGAATACTACACTGTGTATGGCCCCTACTCGGGCACACGCAAGCATGGAAATGGGGAGTTCGGGTATCATGGGAAGGTAAATGGCTACCCTATCACCTCTGCGGATACCTTTTTTCTTCAGGACATTGGCAAACTTGTTAACCTCGGCATAGAGCATCTGAAAGGTATAGATTTTCTCCTCACCAGGTTCGTCTCCTATCCATATAAGGGCTGCTTTGTTTTTTCTCCATGAGTCCAGGTGCCTATCAAGGCAGTTGTAGGAGGCGTTCAGTTTACCGCCCTGAAACCACCTGATAACCGGTTTTTCAGAGTCATACGCCAGTACCTTTTTCCATTTTTTGAACCAATGAAGGGATTGGGCCATCTCTCCCCAGAACCCCTCTGGGTCTTCCACAGATCTCCTGTAAAGGACGCGGTATTGTCTCATGCTTTTTACGGCAGCATTCTTGGCGAACTCTTTGCTGGGTGGGTATTTTTTGCCTCGGTGTGGTATGCCTTTTTGTTTTCTAGCCATGTTTATCTCCTCAACTTTTAGTTTGTTTCTTGCTCTCAACACTCACGCACTGTTACCAATGCACACAAGCTATTTTATAAGGGACAAAACTTCATTTTTGAGCCGTCGTACCACCCTGCTCAAATGGTTACGTGTCTGTTTCCTTTCCTTTTCCGACACGAAGATGGGGCTGCTCTGAAGAGAACAAATCCCGTCCCCCCAGAAGGCTCCGCCGAATGATACCATGTCTTCATCAGAGCAGCCAAGACCATTGATGGTAGCCCACAGGAGGGTCCATGCCGCGGATGAATGTTCAAGGGAATAGCCACCACCGCCCAAAACAAGCAGCTTGGGGCTGTATCGGCAAATTATTTCAACCGCTTCCGTGTATGCCTTGGTTGTAAGTTTCAGGTTTGACAGTGGGTCAGTAGCAAGACCATCCACCCCCGTAACCGCAACAACAACGCCGGGTTTATATGCCCCTGCTGCAGGTACAAATATTTCACCAAAGGCCCATAAGAATTCGTCGTCCCCTGTCCCGGGCGCCATCGGAACGTTAATGCAGTAACCCCGACCTTTGCCCCTTCCTGCTTCTTTTTCGTCTCCTCCTTCAAAGGGAAAGAGTGTCTTTGGGTCTTGGTGAAATGATATGGTGAGAACCCTGTCGGTGCTGTAAAATGCCTGTTGGACTTGGTCGCCATGGTGCGCATCAATGTCTACATACATTACCCGGGTGTAGTGACTAAGCAAACTCTTTATGGCCAGAACCACATCATTGATATAACAAAATCCCGCAGCAAAGTCTTTGCCTGCGTGGTGAAAACCTCCACAAACATTGAATGCCCGCTCCACATGACCCTCTTTTACCAGCTTGGCCCCGTCCATAGTAGCTCCTGCTGTAAGGAGATTGTACTCATAGACCCCCTTGTAAACCGGACATTCAGTAGTTCCCAAGCCATATCTAAGCCACTCCTCTTTGAAGTGCCCGTCATTGGCCTCCTTTAGTAGGGATACGTAGGCCTTGGTATGAAAGTTATAAAGGGCCTCTTGCGCCAATGGGGATGGTTGATGCACTGTGATCCAAGGGTGATCGAGCAAGCCTAGTCTCTTGCAAAGGTTGTACGTGGCCTCTGCTCGCCTTACGGACCACGGATAATTATCAGGTGGGGTATATTTGAGGTATTTGTTTGTATAAATAAAGGCTGTTTTCATAGAGTCAGTTTCGAGGAACTCCTTGTCTTTTTGTTTTGCGACGGTTTCTTCTTTATGATTAGTTCCATTTCCCTCTGGATGTCAATGACTCCCCTGAATCGAAAGCTAACTTTTTCGAACACCCTTATGGCCCTTGTGTTGGCAGATCGGACCGTTAGCCACACCTTTGGGCATCCTGTAGTCTCCGCTAGTTGCCTCATTATTTCCGACATGGCCGTTCCTATGCCGGCATCGCGATAGCCCTGTTTGATGAAAATGAGATACTCGGGGCACTGGTTGGGGGCAGACAGATCAAGACCGGCATGCCCTATGACTTTACCCCTGTAAAGGGCGAGGATGCTGTAGAATGATTTGGTTACAGAGTGCAGCCATTGTTTTCTTACATGATTCTCTATGGGTGGTAGTCCAGCTTCAAGACCTTTTGGCTCAAAGACGTCATACATTTCCTTGAGCCTGGGAAAATCCTTTTCTTCGTAAGGGCGTATTATTATTTTGCGTCCCTTTTTATCTATGTAATCCCTTGGCAATGAGGTATCGGTGTCAATCATCCTCTTTTCCCAATTCATGGTATTAAGGTTGGGAGTTCAAGTTGGATGGTGCCTTGGTGGCCATTTCCACCAGTTTTCTTATCAAGTCCTCTGGCACATCCTTGTTTGGGTCAAAAAATTTGACTGCCCGCCTTTTTTCTATGATTTCTCTAAACTCCATGGCAAACAGCTCCTACGATGGTTCTTAATGTGGTTAGTTCAAGTGAGAAAACTCAAATATCGGCTTGTTATATTACGACCGGGTGGAATTACTATCCGATACCTCGGTTTGCAAGCATGTTAAAGGCCAATGAATGCCATGTGTGCGGCACCTAAGAGCGAAGCATTCTGATTGGTGATCACCTTGACCGGTATACAGCTGAGCAATTGCTTAAACCTCCCTTTTTCCGTAAAGGCCTCAAAAAAGGTGGGGTCTTGAAGGAAGGGAAGAATCTTCGGTGGAATACCTCCCCCCAGATACACTCCTCCACTGGCCATGGTGGTGAGCGCCAGGTTCCCGCATACCGAGCCCAATATGCTCGCAAATAACCGAAGTGTGGCCTTGCAAATAGGGGTCCCCCGGCTCAAGGCCGCCTCGGTTATGGCCTTTGCCCGGTCATCCGTGCTCAGCTTTTCAGAGAGCCATTTGGGTTCATTGTATTTGCCTGCATCCTTTAACCATGAGTAAATGTTAATCATGCCCGGACCTGAAAGCAATCTCTCTAGGCTTACATGACCATATTTCTCATGTAGATATTGCCACAGTTCAGCCTGATCGTTACTTGTGGGTGCAAAGTCGCAATGCCCTCCTTCGGAGGGCATTGGCACGTAGTGTCCATTATAGTAGATTAAGGTGGCCTGGCCAAGTCCGGTGCCAGGGGCGACGAGGGCCACGTTTCCCTTGGGCCTCACCCTCCCGGCATTGATGGTAACCACTTCACTGCGTCTGAGCAAAGGGATGGCCATGGCAGTAGTAACAAGGTCATTGTACAGTGATACTGCTTTCCATTCAAACCGTCTGCTTAACCTGTTTTGGGACACGGTCCAAGGCAAATTCGTTGCCTTTGATTTTCCCCCAAGCACCGGCCCTGCAATTCCAATGCACACTGCCTTTGGTATGATGGGGGTGTGAGAAAGAAAGTCCATGATGATTTGTTCAAAGGATCGGAAGCTCCCGCTGGAATAGGTTTTGACAAGGATGGACCTGGGCCTTGTGCGACCCCGCTCAAATGCGCCAACAACGGTCTTGGTCCCGCCAATATCCGCGGCAAGTACCGGCTCCTCTTTTCGCGTGGGGTTTGCCATAAGTCACGCCTTTCCTATCCTGTCATATCTCACGCGGCCTCCTTGCCTAAGAGCGACAGAACAATTTCTAGGCTATATCAAGAACAAGAAAATTTCCCGCCCCCTGTCAGTTGACACCAGGCATTGGTTGAGATCTAGAGGGAGGCCAACTAGATTAAACGATGCATATCTCTGAGCCTTGTTGATAGCTCCTTTATCATCCAGAATGCCTTTTCAACAGTTTTTTCCTTATCGGGGTTCACTAGACAACAGGTAGCCGGCGAGAGGAGACTTTTTGAAAGCATAAACTGCAGATCTATTCCTTTGGCTGCAAGTTTTGTCCAAATATCTTCCAGGCGTGCTTGAAGCGATTCCATATCTTCTTTCTCGAAGGGTTCAAAGTTGGTGGGTACAAGGCCCCAAACCAGCACTCCGCCTTTGTCCAAAAAGCGTTTAATACCCGATGAATAGTTAGAAAATATCTCGCCGTTAGAGTAAACGTCCAGTGATAGTATTTCCAGGTCAAGGCTTAATAGGAAATCCCAGTCAGGATTTCCGCAAAGGTGGACTCCTCTGGGTCTGTTAATCATTGAAAAAAATTGTTCCATGTCTTTGTGTGCTGCGACATCATTATAACCTGACATGGCACTAAAAAGGAATTGAAGGCCGGGCTCATCAACGAACATAAATGCGTTGGGATTCTTGGCCTTAAGCTTTTTCAACTGGACATTAATGCGCTTTGACATAAACTCGAACATGAAGGGCCTGACCGTATCGTCAAAGAGTATTGGTCTATCATCTTGATCCACAATATAAAATCCAAAACTTATTGGCCCTTCTAGTTGCCCTCGAATTGCAGGCCTGTCTGATAGATCCAGTTGTAGGAGCTTGTGATAAACTTTCGAGTATTGTTCACTGACATCAAAGTATTCCGGGTCATCAAAATGGGCCATGGCCTCTTCCAGTTCCAACATAAATTTTTCCATGGAAAACCTCAGGGTCCTTTTCTCCATATCAAGAAGGATGCCAGGGAAGTGCTCTGAGGCCTGAACGTACATGTCCTCGTAATAACTATATAAAGGGAGCTGGGGCCAGAATGGGATATCGAGGGACAGGGCCATTTCTAAGGCCCTGTCCACATCGGTGTGAGGCATTACGCCCATGGCAGTGGTAAGTAGGTTGCCCGGTATTGGCATTTGGTCTACTTTCCAGCCATCATTGCGGCCACGTCTTCTTCTACGGTACCAATTGGTTTAATGTCAAATTTTTCAACCAGAACTTTCAGTACATTGGGAGATACAAAGGCGGGGAGTGTTGGACCCAGTCTGATGCCTTGCACATTAAGGTAGAGCAATGCAAGAAGCACAGCTACCGCCTTTTGCTCGTACCAACCAATATCAAAAGAGATAGGCAATTGATTGATATCATCCAGGCCGAAGGCCTCTTTAAGTTTGAGGGCTATAACTGCAAGTGAATAGCAGTCATTGCATTGGCCAGCGTCCAATATTCTCGGAATTCCGCCAATGTCACCCAGATCCAATTTATTGTAACGGTACTTTGCACACCCGGCAGTTAGAATCACCGTATCCTTTGGAAGCGCTTTGGCCACTTCTGTAAAATACTCCCTGCTCTTATGGCGGCCATCACATCCGGCCATCACTACAAAGCGTTTGATGGCTCCGGATTTAACTGCATCAATGACCTTATCTGCAAGAGCCATAACCTGATTATGTGCAAAACCACCCACGATCTTTCCGGATTCAAGCTCTACAGGGGGCTCGCATTTCTTGGCCAGTTCTATCACCTCAGAAAAGTCCTTGCTACCTCCAGCAGGCCTATCAGGAATGTGCTTGGCCCCAGGGTAATTGACTACGCCGGTTGTGAAAAGCCTGTCCAGATAGGTGTTATCCTTTTTGAGCGGTATGAGGCAGTTTGTTGTCAAAATGATGGGACCATTGAAGGATTCGAATTCCTTGTTCTGATGCCACCAGGAGCTTCCGTAATTTCCCACAAAATGATCGTATTTCTTGAATGCAGGATAATAGTTGGCCGGAAGCATTTCGCCGTGGGTATAAACGTCTACACCGGTCCCCTTAGTTTGTTCCAGCAATTCTTCCATATCCTTGAGATCATGGCCGCTGATCAAAATGCCAGGGTTATTCCTAACCCCTATATTTACTTCAGTGATTTCCGGGTGGCCATAAGTACTGGTATTGGCTTCGTCAAGAAGGGCCATGGTGTTGACAGCAGACTCTCCGGCCCTCATCACCATGGTCACCATCTCATCCACCGAGAGGTCTTTTGTGGTTGATGCCAGGGCCTCCATGAGAAAGCCATAAATATCGTCTTTTTCATATCCCAAAACTGCGGCATGATCTGCATAGGCTGCGATTCCTTTGCATCCAATGACCAAAAGTTCCCTGAGGGAGCGTACGTCCTCATTTTCCGTAGCCGTGATGCGCAATTCATCGGCTTTTGCCTTGACTAGAATTTCTGCATTATCTGTGGAGTACCATGTGGCACACTCAGGCAGGGGCTCTGAGAATTCCTGCCCATTTTTTTCCTTGTAAGCGGACAGAAATTTTTCCTTGATCTCGTCTCTGACCTTGAGTGCCTGCTTGATCCTGTCAATAATAACATTGTCATCCCATGCCACGTTTGTAATGGTGGAAAACAGGGCCTTGCATACAAAGTTTCCCGCAGCGCGGTCAACTGTGCCCATTTCCCTCAGTTTATCACCATACACCGAGATCCCTTTGGTGACCCAGATGAGAAGATCTTGGAGATCTGCAGTCTCTTCGGGTTTCCCACATACGCCTTTTACTGTGCATCCTTGGTTCTTTGCTGTTTCTTGGCATTGAAAACAAAACATCTTTATCCTCCTTTGTCTGTTATTGGTTACTCTTTCAAAGGATCCGTACCAGGATCCTTAGGCTGATTTGATACCAATTTTTCATCATACCAAGGAGAAAAGCTTTGACCTAAGTCAAGACTGGGATTTTTTGTAAGAAAGATTTTGTGCCTGCAGCCTACCTGATTTCCCTGTTTTTTTCCAGACTTGACAAATTTGGCTAAGCTAGGTTATTGTCTGCCGCTAATCAAATCTAAGACGGAGGTGGATTATGAAAAAGGGTTTATTTGTGTTGGCTTTGGCTGCATGTATTGCGACACTGGGGCTTGGTTTTCCTGCTCTTGTTACCGCTAAGACCATTGCTATAGGTATGAACATTCCTCTAACAGGGGATATTCCAAAGGTTGGGGAAAGTAGTAAATATGCAGGCCAGATGTGGTTGGAAGATCTCAAGAAGGCCGGCGGAATCAAGGTTGGGGGTAAGACTTATAAGGTAGAGCTGGTCATTGAAGACAATGAATCTAAGGCCGATTCGGCCGTCTCAGTGGCGACCAAACTTATTACCCAGGACGATGTGCTTGCAATCGTCGGCCCGCAGGCCTCTAAACAGGCAGTACCTGCCGGTGAGGTTTGCAATAACTATAAGACTCCCATGATAAGCCCTTGGTCCACCAACCCGGCCACCACGAAAGACCGTCCCTACGTATTTCGTGGCTGCTTTCTGGATTCCTTTCAAGGGCCCGTGATGGCCAAGTTTGTGACCCAGGAATTCGGATTTACAAAGGCCGCTATTCTCTTTGACGTGGCGAGTGATTATCCCAAAGGACTTGCGGAATTTTTCAAGGCTGCTTGGGAAAAGCTGCATGGGCCCGGCTCTGTGGTGGCCTATGAGAGTTTTACCACCAAAGATACAGACTTCAGTTCGCAATTGACAAAAATCATTAAATCTGGGGCCCAATTCCTTTTCCTTCCCCAGTATTACAATGAGGTCCCTCTGATAGTGCAGCAAGCCCATGCCCTGGGCTGGCAGAAGCCCATTTTGGGAAGTGATAGCTGGGGCTCACCAGAGACGGTTAAGCTTTGTGGAAGCGACTGCTTTGGATCCTTTTTCTGCACGCACTATGCGGCTGCAGGAGCAAAAGGAGCGACAAAGGCCTTTATTGATAGGTATAAGAAGAAGTATGGTTATGTGCCTGACGATGTGGCAGCGCTGACATGGGATTCGCTGCACATTATTCAGAAGGCCATCGAATCGTGCGGCAAATTGACGGGCAACATAAAGAAAGACCGCAAGGCGATACGTGACGCAATCGCAAAGATAAAAAATTTCCAAGGGATTACGGGCAACATGACCTTTACTGAAGATGGCGATCCCATCAAATGCGCGGTGATCGTGAAGATCAGCGACAAGGGTGAGTATACCTTCTATAAGTCTGTTTGCCCATAACGCTAACCTGTCATAGGGCTTTTCCCGGGCTTTACGGCAATACGGGAGAGGCCCTTTTTTCTTTAGTCTCACAACCTTTTAGTGCAAGGAGTGGATTTCAATGACATTCCTCTTGCAAAACATAGTTAATGCGCTCCAGTGGGGAAGCTTTTATGCCCTGATCGCACTGGGATACGCCATGGTTTACAGTATCTTGATGCTCTTCAACTTTGCCCATGGCGATATCTTTATGGCCGGATCCTACATAGGTTTTGGTGTGGCCTCAGGACTTCTGTATTTGGTAACTATGGGATATTTTCCCCTACCTAGTTGGCTGGTGCTGGTGCTTACCATCATCATTTCTATGTTCCTCACCTCGTTCCTGGGCATGATAGTGGAGAGGATAGGCTACAGGCCCTTGCGGCAGGCCCCGAGGGCTTCGGCGGCCATTACCGGACTTATGATCGGGATCATTCTTGAAACGGGTAACCTGGCACTCCTGGGGGCGAGGCGTTTGAGCTTTCCCTCCCTGATCGCCTCCAAAACATACGACCTGGGTGATGTTTTTGTCACAAACAGAAAAATACTGGTGGTCCTGGTTTCCATTGGACTGATGCTAGCACTGGATCAGTTTGTTCGTAAGACCAAGTGGGGAATGGCCATGCGGGCCATGTCATATGACTTTGTTGTTGTCCCACTTATGGGCGTTTCCATAGATGTAATTGCTCCACTAACCTTTGCCATAGGCTCTGGCCTGGCGGCGGCAGGGGGCGTGTTATATGGGGTGGCCTATCCTGTTTTGGACCCATACATGGGGATTCTGATTGGATGGAAGGCCTTTGTGGCTGCTATCCTTGGTGGTCGGGGCTCAATAATGGGTGCGGCCCTGGCTGGCTTCATGCTAGGGTTCATAGAAATTTTCGTGGCAATGGTGTTTCCATCTACTTTGCGTGATCTCATAGCCTTTTCCATTGTTTTGGTGATACTGACTTTTAGACCCTACGGCTTTTTCGGAAAGCCCTATAGCGCAAAATTAAGACTCTAATGGTATCGGGATATAGGGAAAGACCAAGCTTGTGAAAGCGAGGAAGGTTGTTAGATGAAAAATAAATTGTTTTCGAGGATAAAGAGCCTTTTCTCAGGCACCCCTGCGCTTGGGTGGTTGCTGGGCGCTTTTGTCTCTGTTTTACTGGAACATTTTCTTGGCGATCCTCTTACTGAATTGTTGGATCTTCCCAAGATTCCCGTGCTTTTTGGCGTTGTGGTCATGCTGAAAAAACCTGCCCTGATCCCAGGTGCGTTTGTATATGTGTTACTGATCTATGCGCTTCCCGTAGGCCTTTTTGCGAAGATAACTGCATCCAGCATGAACTGGATCGCTAGAAAACTGGAAAGAGTTCCCCTGTGGTTCTCCGCAGCATTGCACCTTGGCTTGCTTTATTTTGCACTTGATTTATGGTGTGACGTTAGTGATTACAGACTCCTACTGGTAAAACTCACTCTTATTGCCATAATGCTCACGCTTAGCCTCAACGTTATCAACGGGTACATGGGCGAGTTTTCCTGTTCCCACCCGGGCTTCATGGCACTTGGTGCATATGTGGCATCTATCTTCACCGTGGGCCTGTTTGTAAACGACAGGCTCTTCGGACACGCACTCTTGCCCGCCTCCATAGGTCAATTTCTTTTCCCGGTTGCACTGGTCTTGGGCGGAGTCGTTGCGGCGATTGGCGCTTTGGTAGTAGCCATACCATCATTCAGGACCCGGGGTGATTACCTGGCCATTATTTCACTTGCTTTCATGTTTATCGTAAAAAGCCTTATTGAAAATCTCGAGGTGGTGGGCGGGCCTCGTGGACTTGGAGGTCAACCCGACTGGGCCACCCTACCAACGGTGTTTGTATGGGCGGTTTTGTGTGTATGGACCATTAATAATTTTGTTGAATCCACCATGGGTAAGGCACTGAATGCTGTGAGAGATGAGGAATCTGCTGCTGAGGCCATGACGGTCAATACGCGAAAGACCAAGATGGTGGCGTTCATGTTCGGGGCCTTCTGGGCCGGCGTAGGGGGAGGGCTCTTCGCCCACGTGTTGCGCTATGTGAACCCTGGCACCTTTGGCCTCAAGAAACTGGCAGAGGTGCTGGCAATGGTATATTTTGGCGGGCTTAACTCCGTCGTAGGGTCCATTGTGGGTGCCGTGGGCTTCAATATGCTGAGTGAGATGTTAAGGCCGCTAGAGATTTTCAAGTGGATCATTATTCCGGTTCTTTTGATCTTGGTGATGATATTCCGTCCCACCGGACTCATAGCATTTACGCATTTTGACGTGAGAGAGATACTTAGACCTAGAGTGAAATCCAGGGAAAGGGTTTAGTGCCATGGCGCTTCTTCAGGTAAAGAACATGACACATTATTTTTCCGGGCTTCGGGCTGTACACAATTATAACCTGACCATAGAGCCGGGACAGATCAGGGGGCTTATTGGACCTAATGGTGCTGGAAAGACAACGATCTTTAACCTCATTACGGGGGTATATACACCCACAGAGGGGGAAATTTATTTCAATGGTGCCAACATAAAGGGTCTGCGGCCGCACCAGATAGCAGCCATGGGGCTGGGAAGAACCTTCCAGAACATGCAGTTGTGGCGCCACATGACGGTGCTAGAACATGTGATGATGGCCCATTATTCTAAGTTGAGCTATGGGTTGATCGGGGCTTTTTTCGGTACCTCCAAGAGATACAGGGAGGAAAAGGAAATTGAGGATCATTCACTCGAGCTATTGGACCTGCTGGATATTGCCCAATACGCCGATCAGAATGTTCTGAACCTCCCTTACGGCGTTCAAAGGAAGGTAGAGATGGCAAGGGCTCTTGCCATCAGGCCGAAGATACTATTCCTTGATGAACCCACGGTGGGCATGACGCCTGAAGAGCTCAAGGGTATGATGGAAGTTTTCCGCAAGGTCCACAAAGAATTCGGCCCTGCCATTTTCTTGATTGAACACAGGATGAGGGTGGTGATGGAGCTTTGTGAGAGAATCCAGACCCTCAATTTTGGAGAGGTAATTGCCGAGGGTACGCCAGAGGAGATCCAGAACAACCCTAAGGTCATTGAGGCTTACCTTGGCAAAGAGGAGGTAGAGTAAGAATGCTACTGGAGGTGGAAAATCTCAGGGTCTCCTATGGAGGGATCGCAGCGCTTCATGGCGTTGATTTTAAAATAGACGATAGGGAAATTGTCTGCATCATTGGAGCCAATGGAGCCGGGAAAAGTACCACCCTTAGGGCCATCTCCCGGATGGTTGATGTGGAGCAGGGCACAAGAATGGTCTTTATGGGAAAGGACATGCTGAAGTACAAGCCAGATAAGGTGGTGAGTGAGCTCGGCATCTCCCATGTGCCAGAGGGAAGGCGACTATTTGGAAACTTGACGGTAATGGAAAACCTGAAGCTGGCAACTTTTGCCAGAAAAGATCACGACAAGATCAGGCATGACCTCAAGCGGATGTTTTCCATTTTTCCAAGGCTGGAGGAAAGAAAGAACCAAGAGGCGGGGACCCTCAGCGGGGGTGAACAACAGATGCTGGCGGTGGCAAGGGCGTACATGAGTGCTCAAAGGGTGATGCTTCTTGACGAGCCTTCCATGGGGCTTGCGCCCATGCTGATATTGAACATGTTTGATTCTTTGCGGGAGATAAATGAGGAAGGGACGACTATCCTCCTTGTAGAGCAAAATGCCCGCCTGGCGCTGAAGTTTGCACAGAGGGGTTACGTGCTGGAGACTGGGAACCTGGTGATGGAAGGTAAGTCAGATGATCTGTTGAACAATCCAGAGGTCAAGAAGGCTTATCTAGGCGGGTGACAAAGCAGGTAATTCTGGTAAGACCTAAGGCTGAAGGATATACTTCCTCCAGCCTTAAGTTTTTGGGGGTTAGTTCCAGCAGTAACCGGGACCGTAAGGGCCTCTGTGCATTCCGTAGCCAGGGCCGCGGTATGGGCCAGGGGTATTGGGAGCTATCTTCCTCGCTTGCAATTCAAAATCCAGTCTTTTCTGAGATAACTGGTTCCTGAGCTCATTAATCTGTGCCTGAAGTTCCTTTACCTGCTGTTCGTCCGGATTTGGCGATACAAGCAGCGCGTTGAGTTCACTTCTTTTTGCCCACAACTGACTTCTCACTTGTGCCGTTTCGTTATAAAAGTTCTGCTGAAGCTCGTTCAGTTTTGTTTGCTGCTCTGGAGTGAGGTTTCCGTATGCAGCAGGTCCTCCCCAACAGTACCCTGGGCCATGACCCCAGTAGCCCATGCCACCGTTCATTCCGCCCCATCGTGGGCCCCATGCAAATACTGGGTATGCTATGATCGCGGTTAGAACCAAGATCCCAGTGATCGTGATTAACTTCTTCATTTTCTGTCCTCCTTTTTGGTTTTTTTGTTTTGTTTGCCCTTGTATAAAGCACAGGTTATGCCAATACGCGGTGGGCTGGGTCAACATATTGAAATACTATGAGAAATTGGCTAGAAGTTGGACTCCGTAACGGATTTGCCTTGTAAATGCGACTAGGTATGTGGATACTATGTAAACAGTATGGTGTGGACAGGTGGGTAAAAAGGAAGCAGGGAGGAACCAGAAGAGAGGACCCGGAAGTTAGGAGGCAAGAAGCGAGGAGTTGGGGAGGAGTTATGAGTTATGAATTATGAGTGAGCTAGAGTTAGGAAGGACAGGAGAAGGGAATGGAAGGATGGAATATTGGAATGGTGGAATAATGGGGAAAGGGGCTGGGGAAAACCTGCTCGTTGATACCCTCTCTCTTGAGTGGCCCTAATCTTGCTTAATATGTGGGATATGGAAACAAAAACACCAAAAAAGGCCTGGTTGAATATGCCCCCGTGGCTTATCGTTGGAACGGTGGCAGTGCTTTTGCCCTTGTTCCTTTTCATGACTTGGAAATATATCCATCGACAAAAAGAAAGTACCACAGAGCTTTTACTTGAAAAGGGCGCAGCTCTCATTCGTTCATTTGAAGCGGGGGCACGTACAGGTATGATGGGAATGAACTGGGGTGGGGTGCAGGTCCAGAAGCTCCTTTATGAGACAGCAAAGCAGCCGGATATCCTCTATATAATGGTTACAGATACCGGCGGAAAAATTCTGGCCCATAGCAATCCTGATATGATTGGCCAAATATACCACACAAATCTAAGTCTTAGGGAGGCTGCTACCTTGGATAAACCTGAATGGAGACGTGTTCATACGGAGGGTGGGAAAGAGGTATTTGAGGTTTACAGACGATTTATGCCCATCAGGAGTCGGCCTTTGGGCAGAAGACACATGATGAGAATGATGGAGGGTGACTGGTGCAGGGCAATGTTCGACCGTGGTGGTCCTGACTTCACCGGCGGACACATCATATTCGTAGGCCTGGACATGGCGCCAGTGGAAATAGCCCGGACCCAGGACCAAAGGCATATGGTAATCATGGCCTTAACCCTTCTGCTTCTGGGTTTCGCTGGATTTATCACCCTTTTCCTGGCCCAGGCCTACAGGTCCACAAAGACCTCGCTCTATAGGATTAAGGCCTTTTCGGATCATCTGGTTGAAACCATGCCCATAGGGATGGTTGCACTGGACAGCGATGGCAAAGTAAGGGCCATGAACAGGGCGGCGGAGAAAATGCTTGGCAGAGAAAATGGGCAGAGCTTAGGCCGTGGTGCAGAGGAAATCCTGCCCGTCGAATTGGTAAATGTGGCTATAAAGGCTACGGAGAAAATGCGCGCCATTGAAACTGAGCTATCCATTGAGCTGGCGCACGCAGAGCCGCTGAGCCTGGAGGTAATAGCAGCACCGCTGTCCACAGAGGAACCCCCTTCTTTTTCCGGCCTTGTGGTACTGTTTAGGGACTTAACTGAAATTAAGAAGCTTAAGGAAGAAGTAGCAAGAAATCAAAGGCTTGCTTCCATAGGACGGCTTGCTGCTGGTGTTGCCCACGAAATACGAAACCCTTTAAGTTCCATCAAGGGCTTTGCCACCTATTTTAGGGAACGTTACAAGGACGTACCCCAGGACCAACAGACAGCAGAAATAATGGTACAAGAGGTGGATAGGCTGAATCGAGTAATCAGCCAACTGCTGGAATTCGCCAGGCCCCCTCAGATCCAGAAGAGGAAAAGCAATCTGGTGGAGCTTGTAAAAGAGTCTCTGCGAATGGTGGAGCAGGACGCACAGAGAAAATCCGTTCGCATCAGTTTTGACCTTCCCGATCAGGAGGTGCTAGCGGAAGTAGACCCAGATCGCATCAAGCAGGTGCTCCTAAATCTTTATCTTAATGCCCTGGAGGCCATGGATGAGGGGGGTACCCTGTCTGTATCTGTCAGCGCAAATACGGGCAGTGGGACTGCAAAAATCGAGATATCAGATACAGGAAGAGGAATTGCTGAAGAAGATTTGCCTCACATTTTTGATCCCTATTTTACCACCAAGCCTTCGGGCACTGGTTTAGGTCTTGCCATTGCCCACAAAATAATAGAATCTCACGGGGGTGAAATATTGGTGGAAAGCAAGGCGGGCGCAGGAACCACGTTTGTGATTAAACTGCCTGGTCTTCAGGGGGGACGAAATGAATTCTAAAGGCAAAGTGCTGATAGTTGACGACGACCATGCCCATAGGACCATGCTCGGGACGCTCCTCAAGGGATGGGGCTATGAGACTGAAGAGGCAAATGACGGGGATGTGGCTGTGCGAATGGCCCATGACACCCCTTTTGACCTAATACTTATGGACATTCGCATGATTAAACTATCAGGCCTTGATGCCCTCTCAGAAATAAAGGCCTATAACCCTGCCATCCCTATTATTATCATGACAGCCTACTCTTCGGTGGAAACCGCTGTGGAGGCACTTAAGAAAGGGGCCTACGACTATCTCACAAAGCCCCTTGATTTTGACGAACTGCGGCTTGGCATGGAAAGGGCCATGGACCACCGGCAACTGCGGGAAGAAAACCGGATTTTGAGGGAGACCCTGGGTGAGCAGTTCAAAAGAGAAAAGATTGTGGGGAGTAGCCCCGCAATGGTTCGACTCTTGGAAACAGTCGCCCAAATCGCGCCCTCTGAAGCAACGGTGCTGATCACCGGTGAATCAGGCACAGGAAAAGAACTTATAGCAGGGGCCATTCATTTTAATAGCAGGAGAAAAGATGGCCCTTTCATAAAGGTGAACTGTGCTGCATTGACAGAGACGCTTCTAGAATCAGAGCTCTTTGGGCATGAGAAAGGTGCATTTACCGGTGCCTATCGCAGGAAAGAAGGCCAGTTTAAGATGGCCGACGGTGGCACCCTGTTTCTTGACGAGGTTAGCGAGATGCCCCTGTCAATGCAGGTAAAACTGTTGAGGGTTCTCCAGGAAAGGGAATTCACGAGAGTAGGGGGCGAAGAAACCATAAAGGTAGACGTGAGACTCGTGGCAGCTACTAACAAGGATTTGGCAAAGGAGATAGAAACGGGAAGGTTCCGCGAGGACTTGTATTACAGACTGAACGTTGTGACATTGGAAGTGCCACCATTACGCCAGAGGACCGAAGACATCCCTTTGCTTGCGCAGCATTTCCTGGCGCACTTCTCCATGAAAAACAGGCGTGAGCTGAAGGGATTTACTCCCCAGGCCATGGATAAGATGCTACGCTACCCGTGGCCTGGGAATGTGAGAGAACTGATGAATGCGGTAGAGCGCGCTGTGGTGCTCTCGAGGTCGGAGTACATTGATGTTACAGATCTTCCTTTTTCTATCCAGGATCACGAGGGAGAGGAAGCCTCTTCAACTGACACTATTATTGCCTCGTCAGGCATGCCACTTGAGGAAGTTGAAAAGAGAACCATTCTTAAAACGCTAGAGGCAACCAGAGGCAACAAGAGTGAAGCAGCTCGCAGACTTGGTATTACTAGGAAGACTCTCCACAAAAAACTAAAAAAATATGGAGTAAGTTGATGATTTTAGATGGAAAGGTCTCTGGCTTCTGCCCAAGCGTCGGCAATGCTGGCTGTTTTCTTTGTCTCATGCGGCTCGGATGAGCTAACAGGACATGTGGGCACAAAAAGTTATTTTTCGAACTTCAGATATGCCTAACACGGAGCTTAGCTTGCAGGCTAACAAAGCAATACCATTCCTATCAAGGCTGCAGAGGAAACAGTCCGCGGGTCAGTCTCTCTCAGTATCTTATTCATGGGCCAACCCACAGACTTGGCCAATTCAAAAACATTTATCCCCAGGGCCTCTAGGGAGGGCCTTGCAAGGTGGGGGAGCCGACATGCCTTGCCCTGGAGCACGGAACAAACATCCTCGGGACAGAATACGGGCTTACATGACCCGGCACCAAGGCCGGTTGCCTGCTCGAATCCTCTGTTCCTTGCAATCTTTTCGAGGGAAGTGACCAGTGTAAACATTCTTTGAAACCGTTCCATTTCATTTGGCCCAAACAGGTCGCTGGGAGGCAGGTCCTGCTTTACCAACAATGCTTCTGAGAAATTTTTGATCCATTTTCGGGCCTCAGCGGGCCCCATAACATGAGGGGGACAATTGGCGCACTGGCCAAATCCCTCGCACTTGGGCGCTCGGCACATCTCGATTATTTCGTCTTGGATGGATAAGATATCCGTAGAGATTAGCAGTGCCTCACTGGCTCCCAAGGATATGGCTTTGCGTATCAACATAACAAAAGGTGAGGCATATGGAAGCAATCTTTTTCGCCTATTGCTCATTTCTCTGGAGTTTCCTGTTAAGGATTATAGCACATCAAAACGTCCCTTTTCGCAGAAAAAGAGGCCTGGGCATGGAAATGCATGGTGGTTGGTAATACAGTGTGGTTCGTTTGGGGTGCATGAGAAGAGGCATGAAACAGGGCGACCAGGTTTGGCTATTTGGCGGGGATGACAAGTTTTTGCCCGGGATGCAATACCGATTTAAGTGTTAGCCCATTTGCCTTGCACAGGCTTGCAACCTTTATTCCGTATTTCTTGGCTACACCATAGAGGGTATCCCCTTTTCGCACCCTGTAGATTTTTTTACCACTGTTCCTTGGTATTGTTGCTTTGCTTCTGGCCTTGCCAGCGGATTTTTTCCGCCTCTCTGTCAGTTTGTCCAGTCGGGCCGATAAGGCACCAATACTGGTCTCCAGCCCACCCACCTGACTTTCTAAATTACTGACTTTGGAGGCTATATTTGATGGCGCCTGAAGCTTTTGTTCAACTAAGGCAAGGCGGTTTTCAATGGCCTCCAGCTTGGATTTCAGTTCGTTGTACTGCCCACTTGTTCTTGACTTGGCGGCCCATTGAATGATCAATGAAAGGGCTATAATGGCTGCAATAATGAAAAAAACGGGCGTCCATGATCGCTTTGGTGACCCTTTATCACTGCTTTGCCGGCGTCGAGGCTTATCACCATCGTTCCACTCGTAGCCTATCTCTTTGGCTACGTCTTCCATTAGTTCTTGAACTTCTTCATGTTTGGGCTCGTCCATTGTGGTACCTCCCAAGGGGGTGTCAAAAGTGACCGCGCCTTTTCCACTTCATAAATGCATCGTAGGCGGGGTTGTGTCAAGTGAAAATATATCCAAGAACACAGGAAGTTGCTAATTCGGGTTTGGTTAGTTAAATTATAATTTCAAAAAGATAGAAAGGCAGATATGAAACATGCGAATCGCGCTTATGGGGATGGCCGGGTCAGGGAAGAGTTTTTGGTCTGAGAAATTGGAGAAGGCTGGATTTATCAGGTTTTGCTGTGATGAGTTGATTGCAGAAAGGCTTTCCTCTGAAATGAAGGATGCAGGCTATGAAGAAGGGAACGTGGCCGGCTGGATGGGATTTCCCTATGATCCCGGTTACAAGAAACGGGAAGCCCATTACATGGAGTGTGAGCGCGAGGTTATGGAAGAAATTATAGGGCTTATCTCTGGCACTGAGTTGCATAGTGATCAAGATGTGGTTATTGATACGACCGGCAGTTTTATATACATCGACGATGGCTTACTGCAGGAAGTGAGAAAGAGGGTAAGACTGGTACTCATTTCTACGCCGGACGATGTCCAGGAGAGTCTTCTGCAGGCTTACATTAACCATCCCCATCCCATGGTCTGGAGGGATTTTTTCCAGCAGAGGCCAGGTGAGTCTCACAAGGAGGCGCTTGCTCGTTGTTACCCTAAGCTCTTCAAGTCGCGGAGGATGCTATACGAGAAATATGCTCATTTTTCAATTGATTATTATGCACTGCGGGCACAAGGCTTTACGGTCAACGACCTCATAGCTAGAATCCGGAGGTTGGAAGAACTCTGGGGCAGTAGGTAGTGGGGTATTACGGATGTAGGTCCTTTTTCAAGAGGCCGGGAAGGCGCCTTGTAGCCATTACTCAAGGGTTGAGCAGACAAGGAACTTGGGATCAAATACGGATCCAATTAAGAGCTTGCCCCTGAAATAGGCCGCCACGCTGGAGCCGGATATGGGTGTGCCGTCGTTTAAATAGACCTCGGTTATCTTATCCATCCAAGACGAAATAATCGAGATGTGCCGAGCGCCCAAGTGCGAGGGATTTGGCTCCTGGGCCATATACCCCCTTTCATTGCTCGTAACTTCCCAAATTCATTTCGGTTCCCGTCTTGCCTCATAGGCCAGGGTCCATGGGGCCCCGGCTACCTCCGGCACCTCCTCAATAACCCGCATCTTTTTCCATTTGCCCTGCCGATACCTCAACATGAAGGCAAGGCCAAGTAAACATACGTACAGGGTGAGGATTGTCCACATGGTGTAAATGCCAGCGTGAAAGTACTCCACTGCCAGGTAGCTGGGGATCATCATTGCCACTGGGCTTAGTACGGCTATGGTCCACATTATGAACCGCGTGTCTCCCGCCCCCTTAATAGCACCTGAAAACACCAGATTCAAGGAATCAAATAGACAGAAAACCGCGACGAATCTGAGCAAGATAACCCCAAGGTGCATGATCTGGCCGTAGTCATTGTTGTTTTGGCCTGCCGCAAATATCCTGAGTAAAGGTTCGGGGGTAAACACAAAAAGTATAGAGAGAAATACCATGTACACCAGGGTGATGTGGAGGGCGCTTGACGTGGCTATCACTCCTTCATGGGGGTTTTTGCGCCCAATGGCCTGGCCAACAAGTGTTGCGGTGCCTATATGGAAACCCACCATGGGCATGAATGAAAGGGATTCAATGGATAAGACAATATTTGAGACCGCAAGTTCTGTAGCGCCAAGGCGGCCCAACATCTGGATGAAAAAGGTGAAGCCAAAAACTTCAAGGAAGAACTGGATGCCGCTTGGTGCGCCGTATCGCATGAGTCGGCCGAAAAGCTCTTTGTCGAACCTGCGGTATTGCCAAGTCCCAAACTTTTCCCGGTTTTTCTTGCTAAATATCAGGAGCGTCAGGGTCAGGACTATTGAGAGATAGGCCGTTAGTGTGGCAATCCCTGCTCCCACTATCCCCAGGCGGGGGAAAGGGCCAATACCGTTTATAAGGCAGTAGTCCAGTGGGATGTTCACAGCAGCACCGAGCAGGTTGACTAACATAACTGTCCATGTGAGTCCCCTACCTGTGTAAAAGCATGACATGGCAGAACCAGCAACTACCAGGCCAGCTCCAAGGATGAGGATGTTAAAATACTTGGTTTCCAGTTCCTGGACAGGCGGGGCATGTCCGATGAGTCTGAATAGATATCCGGAAACAAAATACAGACAGGCAAGCAAGGCGGCCGAGATGAGAGAAAAATAGATTCCCTGCCACAGGGCGGCGCCTACACGCTGATGCATGCCCGCGCCAGTATATTGTGCCACAAATGGATTTACGTAGTTGGCTACTCCCATAAAAAAGGAAATTGCCGCAAATGAGGCAATACCTGCGGGAAGTGCCGCGCTTATGGCTTCAATGGAGTAATGGGCAAGAAATACCCGATCAGTGAACTGCATTAGGGTGATGGCTCCCATGGAAGCCACCAGAGGGAGACTGACACTCAGGACATCCCGATATCCGTTTTTTCGCTTCCACCAGTCTTTCATTCGCCTTCGCAACAGACCTCCAGCGCGAATTTGCCCCAAAAAACCCCAAAGACTCGGATAGCCTTTGGGGTGTTGATCAGAATAACGGCTCTGCGAGTCGTTGTCAAATTCTTTGGAGGATTCAAATCGCTGCTTTAAACAAGGCAGACCTCATGCTATGGAAGTGAGTTGAGGTTATCTCAACGGAGACTGGAACGATGTCAGGGTCAAATTGCGTCTCTGAGTTCCTTGGATTTACGATCTAATCATCGGTATTTCTTGCAAAGAAATTGAGCACATAATAAATTGCGGGTGGTCAAGAAACTCTGGCAGGAGGGGAGGAAAATATGGAGCAACTGATTAGAGGGTGGAAGGGTGAAATAGTTATTGTCCGGTATGATCGGGAAGCAGATGCGTGGATCTTTATTGCTATTTATTCCACCAGGCTTGGGCCTGCGGCTGGCGGCACCCGCATGAGGACATATCCAAGTGCCAAGGCAGCACTACAGGATGCCATGCTTTTGGCAAAGGGCATGGCATACAAGTACGCGGTGCCTAACATGCCGTGGGGAGGGGGTAAATGTGTAATAGCGGTTCCTGAAACATTGGATAAAAAGGCAAGACTCGGACTTTTGCGTCGCTATGGTGCACTGGTAAAGCAACTTGGTGGAATGTTCTATACGGGCCCTGACATGGGGACATGTTCAGAAGACATGGATATCATTGCTGAGACAGGGGCTCCTTATATCTTTGCATGTACCCCAAAGGCGGGGGGAAGCGGTTCATCAGGGCCGTATACCGCCATCGGGGTGTTTGCCGGGATCAAGGCAGCGTGTGAGCACCTCCATGGGGATGGGTCCCTTGGCAACAAGAGGGTGCTGGTGCAGGGGCTCGGGAATGTGGGCGGGCCTCTAGTGGAGCTATTGCTAAATTCAGGGGCAAGGGTCTTGTTCACTGAAGTCGATGAATCCTTGGTAAAGCAGTATAGGAGTAAATTTGGTCTTGAATATGTTCCACCCGGGGCTGTTTACGACACGGAGTGCGACGTATTTTCTCCATGTGCCATAGGAGGAATCTTAACCCCTGAGACAGCTTCTAAAATTAAGTGTAAGGCCATCGTAGGGGGAGCGAATAATCAGCTTAGCTCACCCGATGTGGCCCGCATTATGGAGAAAAGATCGGTCTTGTATGCCCCTGATTACGTGGTCAATGTGGGTGGAGCCATGGCCATCCTTGGCATGGAGACCCAGGGGTGGAGCAAGGAGCGGGCGGAAGAAGAAGTGGCTTTGGCGGTAAGAATGGCGTTGAAAAAGGTGCTGGAATTGGCTCGGGAACAGGGAATAACCACCGAAGAGGCTGCAAGCCGCGTTGCTGAAAAACGCCTCGAGGATTAATGCCTGTACAAAGGTGTTTTTCTCTGTCGGTATCTCCCGACAGACAAAAAATACGATAGTCTCTGTGGTCTCAGTGTCTCTGTGGTGAATACACTAGGGTGGGCCTGATGGGCTCCAACCGGTGTATTGTTAACGTGATGGCACCCCGGTCTTGTTCCACCTTACCCCGCAGGATATAGGGCCTAGCTGCGGCAAGCATGTGACAGCAGCGATGATAAGTGTCCGGGAAGAGCACGGTTTCGTAAATGCCGGTAGTATCCTCAAATGTGGCAAACTTCATGGGCCTTCCATCCCTGGAGTAAACGCTTTTTGACGTGACCATCCATCCAACCATGGTGACCTCTTTTCCAATCCAGTTCTTGAGTTCTCGGGCCTGTACATGATTCAGCGTTTTTATGATCTTCTGGTACCGATGAAGGGGATGGACAGAGAGCGGAAAGCCAAAGATATCAATTTCATGCTTGATATTGTTGTGTTGATCAGTTGGGCATGAAGCAGCCTTGTCCACATGGAAGGAAGGAGACCGTTGGGATAAAAGGGATGGAGAAAACATGGTCCCTTGTACCGAGGCCACGGCCCTTGTCTTTTTGCCGAAAAATCGCAGTGCCTCCCACATAAGCTGGGCCCGAGTGAGCCCTTTTGCCAGTTGATCAAAGCACCCTGCCTTTATGAGAATCCTTGTGTCCTGTAGCTTCACATGGCCCGAGGTGCGTCCTAAGAATTCATTTAAGGATGTAAAAGGACCGTTTTTGTTCCTTTGTTCAACAATGGCTTCCATGGCCTCGCGGCCCAGTTCCTTTAATTGCATGAAGCCCATTCGGATTTCCCTGCCCTTGCCCGTATACTTGATTTCACTTTCATTGATGTGAGGCCCCAGGACCTTGAGGCCCATCCTCCTTGCCTCGGAGATGTAAGCAAGTGTGGAGTAGTATCCCCCGCCATTTGAGATTACCGATGCCATGAATTCTGCAGGGTAGTGGGCCCTCAGGAACGCAGATTTATAGGCCACCAGGGTATAGCTTGCAGAGTGTGGCTTGCAAAAACTGTAGCCGTCAAAACCCATCATCATGGTCCACACGTCTTCTATCACCCGAGGCGGTACCCCGCGCTTGCTTGCTCCCTTTACAAATCTCTCATAAAAATCCCGCAGCTTTTTTTGTTTGTGTTTTTTGCTCACCACCTTGCGCAGGGTATCTGCCTCTGCAGCGTCAAAACCCGCCAGATAAATGGCTGCCTGGCTTAATTGTTCCTGGAAGACCATGACCCCAAGGGTTTCCTTCAACACGGGCCGCAAAAGGGGGTGAGGCACATCCCAGGCCGCACCATGGAGTCTGTCCACCCAAGTGCGGATATACTGGTTGGAGGCAGGCCTAATAATGGAAGTGACCACCACATTTATGTGAAAGTGATCCAACTTCCTGTATTCCTCGAAGCTGACCCCTGAGCTTACCTGGGTGAGGACCTGTCGGGTGGCAGGGCTTTCAAAGTAAAAGACCCCGAATGTGTCGGCGTTGTAAAAGATGCGAATGGTCTCGGGATCATCCAGGGGATTGAGGGAGGCATAGTCGATCCTTCTGCCGTAGTTTTTATGGATAAGGTGCAGGGCATCGCGTATTACGGCCAGACTGCGGTTGCCCAGGATGTCTATCTTCACGAGACCTGCATCCTCCACTGAATCCTTTTCCCACTGAAGCACCTGAAGCCCACTGGCAGATATCTCCACCGGACAGTGGGCCCTGATCTCGTCGGGTACCACCACCAGTCCCCCGCAGTGGGTGGAAAGGTGATTGAAGTGGGATTCAAGGCGCGCTGCCGCATCCAGTATATCATCCCATGGGCTTTTGAACCGGATTCCCCTCATCCTGGGGTGGCGTGCAATCTCCTTGTGCAGCTCTTTGAGTGACCACCCATAACCTATTCTACTGGTGACCCTGTTGATTTCAGCTTCGGTGAGACCGAACACCTTTGCCACCTCCCGAATGGCAGCTCTGGCGGCAAAGGTGTTGTGGTTTGCCACCATGGCGGCCCTGCGGGTGCCGTACTTGGCAAATACCCTGTCAATTATGATGTCGCGCTCATCCCATGGAAAGTCCACGTCAATATCTGGCGGGTCCTTTCGTCCAGGGTTCAGGAAACGTTCAAAGAAAAGGTTGTGTTTGATGGGATCCACGTGGGTGATGCCCAGGGCATAGGATACAATGGATGCCGCTGCACTCCCCCTCCCGCATGACCGCGGGGCCCTACCCACAATATCTGCCACCACAAGGAAATAATGGGCAAAGTTCTTTTCCCTGATGATGCGCATCTCATGGTCTATTCTGGCCTTTACCTCAGGAGTGATACGGCCATAGCGCCGCCTGCACCCTTCTATGGTGGCTTGATAGAGCCGCTCAAATGCCTCCTTATGGTTCATGCCGTTGAAGCGAGGAAAGATGATTTGGCCAAAATCCCACTGGGTAAGACATGCCTCGGCTATCTTTTCGGTGTTGCTAATGGCAGAGGGCACATGGGGAAATTGGCGTACCATGTGTTCTGGGGGTGTTAGATAATTGTTCTCGCAGCATGTGTCATCAGGGCCGAGGGCCGAGAGTTTGGTGTTCAGCGCCACGGCCCTCAGGATGCGGTGGAGGTGAAATTGTTTTTTCTGAGTTAAATACACGCGATTGGTGGCAACAGGGGGGATGCCGCTTTTGTGGGAAAAGGCATAGCAGCGGGCCATCTGAAAGCCTGGTGTCAGTTCCACGAAGAGGTCTTCCCCTCCCTCGCGCCTCAGGGCCTTTAACAGGTTGAAGTCATCGGAGATCACTGTCAGGCCTTGGCGGTGTCTTGCTATAGCGCAGGTGAGGTCAAAATCCTGGTCACAGTGGCGGGCCGAGATGATGCGGCAGAGGTTACTGTACCCGAAGCGGTCTTTTACAAGGAGAAGGGCCCTGTGGCTTCCTGCAACAATCTCACTTCCTATTATGGGTTCTATGCCTGCTTCTCGGGCCTCTTGAATAAAGAATATAAGACCATAGAGGCCATTGGTGTCAGTGAGGGCAAGTCTTTTCATGCCAAGGGCGCTGGCCGCGTGGCACAGCTCCTCTATGGTGGGAATCCCCCATCCTTTGGAATAATGTGAATGTACGTTTAAATGGATAAATTCCATATTTCACCACAGAGACACAGAAATCACAGAGATTGTAGTATTTTTTGTCTGTCGGGAGATACCGACAGACAAAAATGCCTCAGTTACCATAAGTACCAATGAGCCTTTACAGCCCATGGTAGAGCAGTGGTATTGCTTGATGGTGATATGCCAAAGATCACTTGGCAGAGAGTAACAGCGGGTTTTTTCTCCAATCGGCATCTCCCGATTGGAGAAAATCAGGCCCTCTCTGTGTGCTCCCTGCCTGCGGCAAGGCAGGTGTGCCTCTGTGGTGAGCTATGCTGCTTTTGCATACCGAATGGCCCCCTCCCCATATCGTTTCCTGATCTTATCCAATGCCTGTACGATTGCCTTTCCCTTCTCCCCCTGAGGAGAGGGATCTTCAAAAAGAGAAAGCTGCCGATCTTCATAAAAGAATTCCCAGAACCATACCTTCATGAACCGCACTCGGGTCCTGCGCCTGCACGCGCTCAAAAAAAGCCTGTTCATGTATGGGTAAAGCTCAAAGTCCCAGTAGGTAAGTAAAGGAAGGCGCAGGTGGCGCTTGATCTCCATTGTGTCGCTGTATCGAATCAATAATCCCGCCCTCCGGGGGTATGCCCCTTTTTCCCTCAAGCGCCTTGCGCAGCACTCCACCATGGAGTAAAGGGCGGCAAGGAGTCTTTCATTGTCATTTTCATCTTCTGCAAAGAGGATTTCTTCGCTGATGATGGGCTTGGAGGGCATGGGATACACGGGAGTGGGATCAATGCCGTGAGCTCTTTGGTGTATTTCAGGGGCACGGGAGCCGAATATGAGGTGCAGGCTTTCCATGTCAAGTGAGGCCAGTTGCCATACCTTTATTATCTCAAGGTCTTCTAAGAGCACCCTGAGCTGGAAGCGGCCTATGCCCGGCACCATTGCCACCCTCAGCGGGGCCATGAATGCCTCTTCATGGCCCTGCTTGACATCCATGATTTCCTCCTGAGGTGGAAGGATGCGGGAGGCAATGCTTGATACCATCTTGTTGGTGGCAACACCTGCGGTCCCCCTCAATTGTAGGCGTGAACGAACTTCCTTGTTAAGTCGCCAGGCCGTGTCCTTGGCCTTGCCCCATAGGTGCTGTGTGCCGGTGAGGTCTAAATATATGTGCCCAGGCCGCGAAGGCTCCCACAGAGGAGTGTAATGGCTGACAAGGGAGGTCACTGCCTTGAAGGCCCTGTCTGTAAGCTCGGGGTTGGGGGACAATAGCTCCAGGTAAGGGCACAAGGCCTTGGCCTGCAGTACCGGCATGCCCTTGAATATTCCTTCCCTGCGGGCCTCGGGAGACACACAGACAATAAGGCTCCGCTGTGACTGAGGCGGGGCAATTGCCACGGGTCTTCCCCGCAGCCCTGGGTCCACCACCCTTGCCACTTCAATGGAGAAAGCTGGAATATGAAGATGAATGATGTTTCGAAGCATGATATTTGGGCGTTAGGCGTTAGGCATTGGGCGAAAGGAAAAATGTCCTTTGAACCCAATACCTGACGCCTGATGCCTCAATTTATCCTTGTCTAGCCTGGATTAACTTTGTCAGCATTTTGGAAATTG
>Ga0209834_10000200_pt1 | contig 36846 bp, 41 predicted proteins | sample Mar14236cmmetaG_FD_184134 | JGI IMG/M metagenome (GOLD analysis project Ga0209834, IMG submission 184134) | Marine hydrothermal vent microbial communities from Guaymas Basin, Gulf of California to study Microbial Dark Matter (Phase II) - Marker... ... | reverse complement strand
ACTGATCGTTCCCATCGCGTTGGAGCAGGGCGGTAAATTCGCTATTCGTGAAGGTGGTCTGACGGTTGCATCCGGCGTGGTCACTGAGATAATCGAGTAAAAATATGGCTAAACAAAAAATTCGCATACGCTTAAAAGCTTACGATCACAGGGTGCTGGACCAGTCCGCACGCCGGATCGTGGAAACTGCTGAGAGAACCGGTGCCCGCGTCGCGGGTCCGGTTCCCCTTCCAACCCGGATTGAGAAATTTGCCGTACGCAGGTCGACTTTTATTGATAAGGATTCACACGAACATTTTGAGATCAGAACTCACAAACGCCTGATCGATGTGCTGGAACCCGATTCTCAAACTATTGACTTGCTGATGCGTCTTAATTTACCTGCAGGTGTTGATATTGAAATTAAGATTTAATCGTGTATAATAGACAATCCGTGTCAATATACATGGGGCAGCAGTAGGGAAGACAAGTTCGACAAACTCCGCCGCAGCTTGGGCGGAGTTACGCTGAGAGCCGGTTAGAAAAACCAGCCCAGCAGAAGTATTGGATAACGTAAGAACGTATCCTGGTGAGAACACAAAATCCAGCTGTTCGCGAAGGTAACGTTGACTGCGTTATTTGGGATGATGAAGCCAAGCCCTGGTTTACATTCCCGGAAAATAAATTAATGTTAGGAGACATAAGAGATGAAAGGGCTAATTGGAAAAAAAGTTGGTATGACCCAGTTATTTGATGATTCAGGGAAAGCCGTTCCTGTAACCGTCATTAAAGCTGGGCCTTGTTATGTCACACAGGTGCGCACTGTGAACAATGATGGCTATAATGCCGTCCAGTTAGGTTACGAGGAAGCCAAGCCCCAACGCCTGACCGGTGGAGAACTTGGCCACCTGAAGAGGAATGATCTGCCACCCCTCCGCTATCTGAGGGAATTTCGAACAACCGAAGAAATTGAAGAAGGCCAGGTGCTCACTGTAGAGGTTTTTACAGAAGGTGAGCGCGTGGATATCGTCGGAAAATCCAAGGGGCGGGGATTTGCTGGTGTGGTCAAACGCTATGGCTTTTCCGGGGGGCCCAAAACTCACGGTCAGTCGGACAGGCAGCGGGCGCCAGGTTCCATCGGCGCTGGCTCCACTCCTGGACGTGTTTTTAAGGGCAAAAGAATGCCCGGCCGGATGGGAAACGATACTGTCACTTCCCAGAACCTGCTGATCTCCCGGATCGACCCCGAGAATAATATTATTGCCGTCCGCGGTTCCGTTCCTGGACCAAAGAACGGGCTGGTCATTATTAAGGAAGCCCGGAAGCAATAACCGGATGGAGCAGAAGATTATGGAAGCAAATGTAATTGATATGAAGGGGAAGAAAATCGACACTGTCGAACTGCCAGGAGAGATTTTTGACGCCCCGGTTAATGTAGATATGATGCACCAAGCCTTTGTCCGCCAGCTGGCGAATCAGCGCCTTGGTCGCCACAGCACAAAAGGCAGGAGCGAGGTCTCCGGCGGCGGGCGCAAGCCCTGGCGCCAGAAGGGGACCGGCCGGGCTCGCCAGGGTTCTATCCGAGCGGCCCAGTGGGTAGGTGGTGGGAAGATCTTCACCCCCAAACCGCGCTCCTACGATAAGAAGATGCCCAAAAAGATGCGTCGGGCAGCTCTGCGCTCTGCCATTACTGAGAAATTTTCCGCAGGCGAAATTTTCATCGTGGATGAATTTTCCCTCAAGGAGCCGCGGACCAAAATGATGGCCCAGGCCCTGGAAAAAATGGCCGGCAGCCAGCACTGCTTGGTAGTTTACCCACAACGGGATGATAACTATGAAATCCTGTCCAGGGCAATTAACAATCTGCCCAAAGCTACCCTGATCTTGGCGGATTACTTGAACATACGCGATTTATTGGGACATGAGAAGGTCATCCTTGTCAAATCAGGACTGGACCGCATCTCGGAGATCCTTTTACGGGAGTAGTCAGATGACTTCTATTTACGATATATTACGACGTCCTATATTAACGGAGAAATCCAGCCACCAGTACGCAAAGCTGAACCAATATGCCTTTGAGGTGGCCAAAAATGCTAACAAAAGCATGATCAAGGAAGCAGTGGAGGATATCTTTGATGTCAAAGTCCTCCGGGTCAATACCATGATTATGCCTGCGAAAAGATCTCGTCGCGCTCAAAGCCGCCGGGTACTGGTCAGGAAAAGCGCTTATAAAAAAGCTATAGTCACCCTGGCCCCTGGCGATACGATTGCAATCTTTGAAGGAGTACGGTAATGGCAGTAAAGAAATATAAACCAGTGACTCCCAGTATGCGAGGGAGAACTGGTTATACCTTTGAGGAAATTACCAAAGACAAACCAGAGCCATCTCTGGTTCGGTCGATGAAGAAAAAAGGCGGGAGGAATGCCTATGGGCGGATCACTGTCCGTCATCGTGGCGGAGGTCACAAGCGCAAATATCGCGTAGTGGACTTCAAGCGCGAGAAAACCAATATTCCTGCCGTGGTTGCCGATATCGAATACGATCCCAACCGCACAGCCCGCCTGGCGCTGCTGAATTATGCGGATGGTGAAAAACGCTACATCATCGCCCCGGTTGGCCTGCGAGTGGGTGACACGGTCCTGTCCAGCCCGGAAGCTGAAATTGCTCCTGGCAATACCTTACCGCTAAGCAGCATTCCCACAGGAACCCGGATCCACAACATAGAGCTGAAACCAGGAGGGGGCGGGCAGCTGGTACGCTCCGCTGGCACTGCGGCCCGGTTGATCGCCAAGGAAGGAAAATACGGCCAGGTCCGTCTGCCTTCAGGTGAGATCCGCTTGATCTTGCAGAATTGCACTGCCACCATCGGTCAGGTTGGTAACGTGGATCACGGCAATATCAAGTTAGGTAAAGCTGGCCGGAAACGCCACTTGGGCATTCGGCCTACAGTCCGCGGCTCTGCGATGTCCCCCAGGGACCATCCGCACGGCGGCGGTGAAGGCCGTTCCCCGGTGGGTATGCCGAGTCCCAAGAGCCCCTGGGGCAAAAAGACCCTGGGTGCCAAGACCCGGCGCAACAAGCGCACAGGAAAGTATATTGTTCGTGACCGGCGGGTAGGAAAGAAGCGCCGCTAAGATGATCCTGCGCCTCCGTTCGAAGAGGGCGCACGAGGAGTGTAAGTATGTCAAGATCACTGAAAAAGGGTCCCTTTATAGACCCGAAACTACTGAAAAAGATCGAAGCGATGAATGAGCGTGGAGAGAAGAAAGTAATCCGGACCTGGAGCCGGGCTAGCGTGATTTTCCCTCAGCTGGTGGGACACACGATTGCCGTGCACGACGGCAGACGCCATGTGCCGATCTACATCACCGAAAATATGGTCGGTCACCGCCTGGGAGAATTTGCACCCACCCGCACTTTCCGGGGGCACCTGGCTGCCAAGCGGAAAGCCAGTAAGAAAGAATCCGCTTCTATGGCGGCGAGGGAGATTTAATCATGGACCAGGATATTAGAGCCAAAGCAAGCCATATTCCGGTCTCTGCTCAAAAAGCCCGCTTGGTTGTTGATCTGGTACGCGGTAAAGATGTTATTGAAGCCCTGAACATTCTGGCTTACACGCCTAACAAGGCAGCCCAGCCGCTATCTGATCTGATCAGATCAGCCGTTGCCAACGCGGAGAACAATTTTGGGATGAACCGCTACGACCTGTACATCCATAAAATTGTCGCTGATGAAGGACCCACCCGCAAGTGGCGCCGGTTTGGTGCCCGGGGACGTGTGAAACCCCGTTTGCGCCGGTCTTCCCATTTAGCAGTTATTTTACGAGAACACAAAGGGGCTTAAGCACGAGAATTGTAAACTTCCCCCCGCATTATCAGAGCGGAAAGGAAGTGAGCAGCAGGAGAAAATATGGGTCGAAAAGTACATCCAATCGGATTTCGTTTGAAAGTAACCAAGACCTGGGACGCTCGTTGGTTTGCTGAGGGTGACAAATATGTTGATTTCCTTCAGGAAGATATAGCGATTCGGGATTTGATTCACCGGGAAAGCGAAAATGCAGGTGTGTCAAAAATTGAAATAGAACGCTTCCCGGGCAAGGTTAAGGTCATTTTACATACATCAAAACCGGGTGTTTTGATCGGGCGCAAGGGCGCGAATGTGAAGATCCTGCGCAAGAGGCTTGAAGAACTGGTCGGCAAGGCGATTGATGTGGACATCAAAGAGATTGAAACACCGGACCTGGATGCCTTTCTGGTAGCGGAAAACATCGCCCGCCAGATTGAGGGCCGGATCAGTTATTCCCGAGCCATGAACCGGACCATCCAGCGCACCATGCGGGAAGGCGCGGAGGGGATCCGTGTTGAGGTTGCTGGCAGGCTGGGCGGTGCTGAAATGTCACGCACCATTCATATGCGGGAAGGTCGGGTTCCCCGCCAGACTTTGCGAGCTGATATCGATTATGCCGTAACAGAAGCTTCAACTACCTACGGCAAGATCGGCGTCAAGGTCTGGATTTATAAAGGGGAAGTCCTGCCAACCCTGGAAGAAGACGAAGAAGCAGAAACGCATGATGGGGTTTACGTCAGTAAATAACCGCTGACTGTTATAAACTCCAGCGGATCAGAGATAGGATTAGTAACATGTTGATGCCAAAAAGGTACAAATATAGAAAGCAGATGCGCGGCCGCATGAAGGGCAAAGCCTACCGCGGTGCAGAAGTCCACTTTGGGGAGTACGGGCTTCAGGCGCTGGAACCGGCCTGGATTACTGCCAGGCAGATCGAATCCTGCCGACGAGCTATGGTGAGAGCCATGAAACGCCGTGGAAAGGTTTGGATTCGCATCTTTCCGGATAAACCAATTACCAAGCGGGCCGCAGAATCCCGGATGGGGAAAGGCAAAGGCGATGTGGAATATTACGCCGCTGTTGTCAAACCTGGCAGGATTTTGTTCGAGATTGGCGGCGATGTGGTGGAAAGCACCGCGCTGGAAGCAATGCGGCTGGCTTCCTATAAGCTGCCCATTAAAACCAAGGTAGTCCGCCGAGAAGAAGTAGGAGAAAGCTAATGAAAGCAGAAGAAATCCGCGGTCTTACCGAAGAAAAAATACGGGCCGAGATTGATGGAGCCAGGGAAGAATTGATGAATCTGCGCTTCCAGCAGTCCACCGGTGAATTATTGGACACATCCCGGATTCGTGAGGTCCGGCGATCGATTGCCAGGATGCGAACGATCTTAAATGAAAAAGCGCGTGAAGGCGCAGTGGAAGGTGAATCATGAGCGACCGCCGACGCATGACAGGTGTGGTAACAAGCAATAAAATGAAGAAAACCGTCTCAGTGAAAATCACCCGGAGGTTCCGTCACCGCCTGTATAAAAAAGTGATTGATCAACATAAAGCGGTTAAGGCCCATGATGAGCTGGGCTGTGAAATTGGAGACCAGGTCCTGATCGTAGAATCAAAACCGATTTCCAAGACCAAACGCTGGGTAGTGGAAGAAATCATTCGCAAATCGGTTTCTACCGAACAGGCTTAAGGGGAGGCAGCAATGATACAGCAGGAATCAAGAGTAAATGTTGCCGATAATTCAGGCGCCCGAGAGTTGCTTGTGATCCGGGTTCTGGGCGGATCTAAGCGCCGGTACGCCCGGGTAGGGGACGTTGTGGTGGGTTCCATCAAAGGAGCTACACCCCAGAGTTCCGTTAAAGCGCATGAGGTGGTCAGAGCTGTTGTAGTCCGGACTGCGAAGGAATGGCGCCGCAGCGACGGTTCTACTGTCAAGTTTGATGACAACGCAGTGGTGATCCTGGATGCTGATGGCACCAATCCCAAGGGCACCCGCATTTTTGGACCAGTCGCCCGCGAGCTGCGCGAAAAAGGGTATATGAAGATAGTTTCCCTGGCTCCGGAAACAGTCTAGGGAATCGAGAGCAGGAGTAAATACCGTGAAATTTAAAATACGCAAAGGCGACACCGTAGAAGTGATTAGCGGCCGAAAAGCTGATAAAGGAAATCGGGGAGAAGTCATTAAAGTCTACCCTGATCAAAGACGGGTCACCGTACAAGGAATTAATATCCGGAAGAAACACCAGGGGCAGATTCAAGCCCAGGGCAGAACCATGAGTCCCGGCATCATTGAATTTGAAGGTCCCATTCATATTTCCAACGTTATGCTGGTTTGCCCTTCTTGTGGGAAAGCCACCCGGGTCGGCGTGACCCGTAAAGATGGGGTCGCACACCGGGTATGCAAACGTTGCGAAGCGTTGATTGACTGAAGGCTGGGAGTGGAAGAATGAATAGTTTACAAGAGCGATACCAAAGAGAGATCGTACCGAGCTTGGTGAAAGAGCTTAATCTGGAAAATGTTATGCAGTGCCCCGCACTCACCAAAGTGGTTGTGAATATTGGTGTAGGCGATGCCCTGGATAACGGCAAGCTCCTTGACGAGGCTGTGCGCGATCTGACAAAGATCACGGGGCAAAAGCCCCTGATCAATAAATCAAAGCGCAACATTGCTAACTTCAAACTCAGGATTGGATCTGCCATCGGCACCTCCGTGACCCTGCGTGGATATAAGATGTGGTCCTTCTTGGACCGCTTGATGAATGTTGCCTTACCCCGGGTGCGTGACTTCCGAGGAATTTCCCCTAACTCGTTTGACGGCCGGGGTAACTATACCCTGGGCATTACCGAGCAGCTGGTATTTCCAGAAGTGAACTACGACGAAGTCAGCAAAATTCGCGGCCTGGAAGTGACCATTGTCACCACTGCTCAGGATGATGAATCCGGCCGAGCATTGCTGCGGATGTTGGGAATGCCGTTTAAGGAGGAAATCGCAAATGGCTAAGAAGAGTATGATTGCACGAGAGACGAAAAGAAAATATCAAGTCAGGGAAGTAAATCGCTGTAAGCGATGCGGCCGACCGCGAGGATATATGCGCCGCTTCGGTCTGTGCAGAATTTGTTTCCGTGAATTGGCACTCGAGGGGAAAATCCCCGGCGTTGTCAAATCATCTTGGTAAGTTGGATGGAGGAATAGTAATGAGCTTTAATGATCCAATTGCTGATATGCTGACACGAATCCGAAACGCAGTACGCGCTGAACATCCCCAGGTATCGATGCCTAGTTCAAAGATGAAGGTTGCCATTGCGAAGATTCTGGTTGAAGAAGGATTCATCAGCGGTTACGAAGTCACAGAAGAGAAGGATGCACCCCATAAAACACTTACTCTGGGATTGAAATATGTAGGGAATAGGCGCACCAAACGCTCAGTGATTACCAATTTGGAGCGTGTCAGCCTGCCCAGTCAGCGGATTTACGCTGGCAAAGATGAGATCCCCTACGTTCTGTCTGGTATGGGTATATCGATTCTCACGACCTCTAGAGGTGTGATGACCGGACGGGATGCTAAAAAACTAGGTGTAGGCGGCGAAGTGGTCTGCAAGGTTTGGTAGGTGTGTAAGGTCCCGGATTGTGAAAAACAATTAAGGACTACAAAGGAGAAAGTATTGTGTCTAGAGTTGGACAATTGCCGGTGGCTGTGCCTTCCGGCGTAGACGTGAAAGTTACTGGGTCGCATGTCAAGGTCAAAGGGCCCAAGGGTGAAATGGAATTTACCTTTTCCCCAGATATCGAGATTTTGTTGAACGAGAACGAAATCCAGGTCAACCGACCTTCTGATGCCCGCGAGATGCGTTCCCTGCATGGGACCACCCGGGCGCTGATTCAGAATATGGTCACTGGCGTGACGGAAGGTTTCCAGAAAGAATTGCAGCTGGTCGGTGTAGGCTACCGCGCGAATATGGAAGGGGTGAATCTGGTCCTCAATGTGGGCTATTCCCATTCTGTGGTGGTCGAACCGCCGGAAGGTATTACCTTTGAGGTAGGGGAAAGGAACCAGCAGATATTCATCTCTGGTATTGACAAGCAGGCCGTAGGTCAGATCGCAGCGGATGTTCGCAAGGTCAGACCGCCGGAACCCTATAAGGGCAAAGGCATTCGGTATAAAGACGAGTATATCCGCCGCAAAGCAGGCAAGGCGGGTAAGGTAGCGTAATATGGCAAAAAAGAACAGCAGAGCGGATGCTCGCAAACGACGGCATATCCGGGTTCGAAAGAAAGTGCACGGCACGGCTGAAAAACCCCGTTTGAATGTGTATCGCAGCCTGAACGAGATCTATGTTCAGGTAATAGACGATAATAAGGGCCATACCCTGGTTTCAGCTTCCAGTATAGATGGGGAGCTGAGAAAGAAAACCAAGGGTATGACTAAAAGAGAACAGGCAAACCTTGTTGGCCAGACCATTGCGGAGCGGGCCAAGGAAAAGGGCATCAAAGAGGTCGTCTTTGATCGCGGCGGATATAAATATATTGGCCGCGTGGCAGCCCTGGCTGATGGCGCCCGTGAAAAAGGCTTGCAGTTTTAGGTACCAACCGGGAGAAAGTTATGACAAACGGTTATAAAGACAATCCTGAACAGGAATTCGATGAAAGGATCATCAATATTGAACGTGTTGCCACCGTGGTAAAAGGCGGCCGCAGGTTTTCATTCCGGGTGTGTATGGTTGCCGGAGATCATAAAGGCAAAGTGGGATTTGGAATGGGTAAAGCCAATTCCGTTCCGGATGCCATTCGCAAGGCAGCAGCTAATGCCAAGGATGATATGCACCCAGTGGCGATTTACAACACAACAATTCCCCATAAGGTGATCGGTAAGGTCAGCGGTGCCCAAGTGCTGCTCAAGCCTGCTTCCGAGGGAACAGGCGTGATCGCGGCTGGTGCTGTCCGCGCAGTGGTTGAGGCGACCGGCATTTCCAATATTCTGACCAAATCCCTGGGCAGCAATAACGCCATGAACATCGCTGCCGCTACTATTGATGGATTGGGACAGCTCAAGGACCCCTATGAAGAAGCTGCCAACCGCGGGGTAGATCCGAAAAGACTGATCCCCTTCTGGGATAGAGGATAAAACCATGGCGAAGAAAAAAGAAAAAATGCTGACAATTAAACTGGTGAGGAGCCCCTATGGGCGGACCCAACCCCAGCGCAGAACCCTGGAGGCCCTGGGTTTGCGGAAGATCAACCAAACCGTGGAGCGCCCGGCCCATCCCAGCGTCCTGGGAATGGTAGAACGTGTGAAACACCTTGTTGAGGTTGTAGAGTAAACGGGCTGGAAGGAAAAACTTATGAAACTGCATGATTTGAGACCCAATCAAGGTTCCAAGAAGAACCGCAAGCGCGTAGGCCGCGGCCATGGCTCCGGCATGGGGAAAACATCCGGCCGGGGTATGAACGGCCAAAATTCCCGGGCTGGAGGCGGCGTTCCCCTCTGGCATCAGGGTGGAGACACGCCGTATTTCCGGCGCATGCCCAAAAAACCCGGTTTCAAGAATTTCAACCGGGTGGAATACCAGGAAGTCAATTTGGAGCACCTGTCGCAATTCCGTAAGGATTCCAATGTCACTCCTGAGAAGCTGCGGGAAGTTGAGCTGATCAATACCCTCAGCCGTCCGGTGGTGATCCTGGGCCGGGGAGAAATAAATAAACCGCTGAAAATCAAAGCCCATCGATTTTCCCGCAAGGCTGTGGAAAAAATCGAAAAGGCAGGCGGAACAGTTGAGGTTATCGAAGGCTAAACTGCCTCTACGATGAATTTTGGATCTATGTCAACTCCTGGGTGAGTTGAATAGAGGAGAAAAAAGCAATGAAAACATCTGCTTGGCGTTATTTGTGGAAAGCAGAAGATATCCGTCGGAAGCTCTTGATCACTGTCATGCTTTTGGTTATCTACCGTCTGGCAGCCCATGTGCCAATCCCGGGCGCTGATCGGGACGCCATCGCGGCGATTATCTCTGGCGGCGGTGCTGGCGGCACTTTTGTGGGTATTCTGGATATGTTATCTGGCGGCACAGTATCCAATTTTTCTGTGCTGGCAATGGGCGTTTACCCCTATATTACTGCCCAGATTATCCTCCAGTTGCTGGTCCCCATTATTCCTTCCCTGCAAGCTAAAATGGAAGAAAATCCCCAGGAAGGCCGCAAGTGGATGGAGAAGTGGACATACATCCTGGCCATCCCCATGGCTGCCTTGCAGGCAATTGGCCAGATCCGGATCTTTTCCAACCTGGCCGGCGGGATCCCGATTATCAGCAATTTCGGCTTCAGCGGCGCTTCTTTGATCCCCAGTCTGGCAATCATTGCCAGCATGACTGCTGGTACTATGTTTGCTATCTGGCTGGGTGAGTTGATCTCGGAATACGGTATCCGCAACCAAGGCCTTTCTTTACTGATCTTCGCGGGTATCGTTTCCCGAATCCCGCAGAACTTTGCTTCGATCATGGGCCTGACTGAAACCCGCTGGGTAACGCTGGCTGTCATGTTGATGATCACCATCCTGATCATCTACGCGATCGTTTATGTCCAACAGGGCCAGCGTAACATCCCGGTGATGTATCCCGGACGCAGGGTTGGCAACCGCCAATCCATGCCCGTAAAGGGCACGTTGCCCTTGAAAGTGAATATGGCAGGCATGATTCCGCTGATATTTGGCCAGTCGCTGCTGACCTTCCCGGCCATTGTGGCCAGCTTCTTCATTAATTCCGAAAGGCTGTGGATCCGGAACCTGGCCATGGGAGCCCAGAACCTGTTCGGAGGACAATCTTCCTGGTACTGGCTGCTGTACTTCATGATGGTGATCGGTTTTACTTTCTTCTATACCGATGTGCTTTTTGCCCAGCAGGATTACGGCTCCAACTTGAAGAGGGCTGGCGCCCAAATTCCCGGAGTCAGCCGGGGTGCGCCTACCCAGCGTTATTTGACCAAGGTGCTGCGCCGGATCACTTTCCCGGGCGCGTTTTTCCTGGGAAGCATTGCTGTATTGCCCTTTTTGATTGGTATGGTCCTCAAAGCTGTTGGTTTGACCGCCCTGAGTTCCGGCGGTACGGGAACGATGTTAATTACCTCCTCGGGTTTGCTGATTGTGGTAGGTGTGGTAAGGGATACTTTCCAGAATATCGATGCAGAGCTAAAACTGCATGGCTATGATGAAAAGTTGTTAGTACATTAAGAATAAAATACGGGCTGGACGGCCAACCCGCGCTGGATACTGATGATGATTACTTATAATAAACAGCTGGTCAAGACTGAGCTGGAAATCCAGAAGATGCAGGCAGCTGGTAGCCTCAATGCCCTGGTGCTGGAAGAAGTCAAGAAATTGATCAAACCCGGCGTAACCACCAGGGAACTGGATGAGACTGCGGAGATGATCATCCGGGACCACGGCGGGATTCCCACCTTCAAAGGCTATCCGGGACCATATCCATACCCGGCTACCTTGACCATCAGCATCAATGAGGAGATGGTCCACGGTATCCCCAGCGGACGTGTCCTGAAGGAAGGGGACATTGTCTCAGTAGACTGCGGGACAACCCTGGATGGATTCATCGGGGATTCCGCTTTTACAGTCGGGGTGGGTGAGATCGGGACAGAACAAAAGCGTTTGATCCAGGTCACTCAGGAATCCCTCTACAAGGGGATTGAACAAATGCGGCCCGGCAAACATGTTGGAGATGTGGGCGCTGCCATCCAGCGGTATGTGGAAGCTGCAGGCTATCATGTGCCCAAGCAGTATACCGGACACGGGGTCGGAAGAGAGATGCATGAACCCCCTCAGGTGCCTAATTTCGGCATTCCGGGGCAGGGGATGCTCCTCCGTGAGGGCTTGACCATCGCGATAGAACCCATGGTCCTGGTAGGAACATTCCAAACCAGGGTGCTCCCGGACCAGTGGACGGTGATCTCCGCTGATCATTCGCTAACGGCGCATTACGAACACACCGTGGCAGTTACGTCGAATGGCCCGTTGATATTGACACAGCGCCTGGAGCGCTGAAAGGGAAATTATCTAGACTGGTAAATACTCATCAGTTATAATAGTACTTTTGTTGGAAAGCAGGATTTGAGTAAAGAACAGTGTGTGTTAAGGAAGTGTAATCATGAAAGTGTCTTCTTCAGTAAAGAAACGCTGTGAAAAGTGCAAGATCGTACGACGCAAGGGACGCGTTTACGTGATTTGTGAAAATCCGAAGCATAAACAGAGGCAGGGGTAAAAAGTATGGCTCGTATTCAAGGTGTAGACTTACCGCGTAATAAACGTGTAGAAATTGCCTTAACCTACATTTATGGGATTGGTTTAACCCGGTCAAAAGAGATCCTGGAAGCTGTTGGTGTGGATCCTTCCGCCCGGGTGGAGGAACTGACCGATACCCAGATCACTGGATTAAGGGAATATATCAATAAGAACTTTAAAGTAGAGGGTGACTTGCGCCGTGAAGTTCAGATGAACATCAAGCGGCTGGTGGAAATTGGCTGCTATCGCGGCCTGCGCCACAAACGCGGTTTACCCGTTCATGGTCAGCGGACACGCACCAATGCCCGCACCCGCAAAGGCCCCAAGAAAACTGTGGCTGGACGCGGACGCCGCCGTGGTATGCAGAAAACCTAGGCATCATTTGAATGGATTTTCCACCACAAGGTGGAAACAGTCCTTCTGGCTTGTGTCTTCTTATGGGAGCCTTTCCTCCCTGCGGCTGTGAAGAGAAAGCTGGTGGATAGAGAGAATAGGAAAATAGGATAGAAGAGGTAACATGGCTCAAAAATCATCCCGCCCCAAAGGCGGACGGAGAAAAAAGAGATCACTGGCTTCTGGTCAGATCCACGTTCGGGCGACCTTTAATAACACAATTATTACAGTCACCGATCACCAGGGCAACACCGTTTGCTGGAGCAGCCCGGGTGCGGTGGGGTTAAAGGGTTCCCGCCGGAGCACCGCTTTTGCGGCCCGGCTGGCCACTGAAGACGCCATCAAAAAAGCCATGGGCATGGGGATCCGGGAGGCAGATGCCTTCATCAACGGACCCGGACCAGGTCGGGAAGCTTCCTTGCGGGCTATTGAAGCCATGGGAATGAAGTTGAACTCGATCAGTGATACCACAGCTGTTCCCCATAACGGCTGCCGCCCGCCCAAGAAACGCCGCGTTTAAGTTGGTCGCTCCTCCGGGAAGATCAAACAAGCGTGGCAGAGAAGTTGCTAGAGAGAAAAAGAGGAAGTTGTTATGTCGAGATATCGTGAGGCAAAATGTAAAGTTTGCCGCCGTGAAGGTGAGAAGCTGTTCCTGAAAGGGGAACGCTGCTTCACTGAAAAATGTGCTTTTGAACGCCGGAGTTATCCTCCGGGACAGCATGGCAAGGGAGCCCAGTACCGCCGCAACCGCGAGTCGGACTACTCCCGTCAGCTGCGGGCCAAACAGAAAGCCCGCCGCATTTATGATGTATCCGAGCGCCAGTTCCGACGCTATTATGCGACTGCCCAGCAGCGCCGCGGCTTGACTGGCTTGAACTTACTGCAAATCTTGGAATCCCGGCTGGACAATGTGGTATACCGCCTTGGTTATGCCGCCAGCCGCGCCCAAGCCCGGATGTTGGTGACCCACGGCCATTTCAACGTCAACAACCGGCGGACGGATATCCCTTCCATGATCGTCACCCCCGCGGACAGCATCAGCGTCCGGGAAGGATCCAAGAAGCGGACTTATTTTAAGAACCTGGCCAAGGAAGCGGAAAGCAGGAACCCCGCCGAATGGGTCAATCGTGATCTTAATGCTTTATCCGGTAGTGTAGTTCGTTTGCCAGAAAGATCTGAGATTGACGGTAATCTCGATGAACAACTGATTGTTGAGTATTACTCCCGGTAATCAGGATCCGGCAGATTAGTAACTTAGGATAAGGGAGAGGTGAACCGTGCTTGGAATGAATAATATGGTAACACCAAAAATTGAAAAAGTCGCTGAAGCCCGGGCTTACGGTAAGTACGAGATCAGCCCCCTCGAGCGCGGATACGGCATTACCCTTGGGAATGCCCTGCGCCGGGTGATGCTCTCCTCCATGGAAGGGGCAGCGGTGACATCTATACGGATCACGGAAGTGGATCATGAGTATGACACCATTCCCGGCGTCCAGGAAGATGTGCTGCGGTTGATGCTCAACGTCAAGAAACTTTGCCTGATCCTGCATGAAGGCGATCTCGCCAACATGCATCTCGATGTTAAAGGAGAAGGTGTGGTCACGGCTGCGGATATCATTACGCCCCCAGAGGTGGAAATCGTTAATCCAGAGCTGTACTTGATGACAGTGGACAACAGGAAAAAACCACTCACCGTTGAAATGGCTGTTGGTAGGGGGCGGGGTTACCTGCCCACGGATGATCGGAAGGACCGACTGCCGATCGGTGAACTGCCTATTGATGCCATATACAACCCGGTGCGCAAGGTCAACTTTGAGGTTGGCTCAACACGGATCGGGCAGAGCACTGAATATGACAAACTGGAAATCGAAGTCTGGACTGATGGCACCCTGGAGCCTGAAGAAGCGTTGAGTAGAAGCGCCAAGTTGCTGATGGGTCATCTACAGCACCTAGCTGGCGTGACAGCGGAATCGCTGGCCGCCATGGTGGTAGAAGAAGAACCCGTGGAACGGGTGGATGAAATTGTCGATATCCCTATCGAAGAGCTTGACCTCTCGGTGCGGGTGTTCAACTCGCTCAAGCGAACTGGCATTACCACCGTCCGTGAGGTAATGGAATTAAACACTAAAGGAGATGACGCTTTGCTGTCCATCCGTAATTTTGGTGTGAAGAGTCTCACCGAGTTAAAGGACAAGCTGGAAGAACACGGCTACCTCCTGGAAATAAATACTGAGTTGGAGTAAGGATTATGCGACACAAGGTAGCAGGAAAGAAATTAGGACGGAATTCCGGTCAGCGGGCAGCTCTGCGGCGCACCATGATCAAGCAGCTGTTTGATCACGAACGCATTCAGACCACCCGCGGGAAGGCAGAATTCATTCGACAGCCTGCCGAAAAACTCATCACCCTGGCCAAACGAGCCCAGGATTTGGATGAAGCTGGCCAGGTACATGCCCGGAGGATTGCGGCTTCCCGTTTGGATCATGACAAGGAAATTGTCCGGAAGTTATTTGATGAATTGGCTCCCCGCTATAGCAACCGCCCGGGCGGCTACACTCGTATGTTCAAACTGCCCCCCAGGACCAGCGATGCTGCTGAAATGGTTGTCCTTGAGCTGGTGGAAGAGTAAAGGGGTTGCCCCGAACGGCTGATGAGCGACCGCTTCCGAGTTCTACTGGCTTATGACGGCACGGACTTTTCTGGCTCCCAGTACCAACCGGAACTGCGGACAGTCCAAGGAGAACTCGAAGGGGCTTTGGCTAAAATTGGCTGGCAGGGTAAAAGGGTATTATTCGCTGGCAGGACGGATGCCGGTGTGCACGCAGCAGGACAGGTGGCTGCTTTCGATCTTGATTGGAGCCACACAGAAGAGGAATTAACAAGGGCATTAAACGCGGTTTTACCGCCAGACATCGCGGCGACGCAGATCCTGAGGACAAGGAACGATTTCCAACCCCGGTATGAGGCTTTGTCCAGGGAATATCACTACAGGATTCTGATCAGCCCGACGAGAGATCCGCTCCAGGAACGCTATTGCTGGAGAGTCTGGCCCGAACTGGATCTCCGCTTGATGAAAAGAGAGTCCCGGTATCTGATAGGCAGCCATGATTTTGCTGCCCTGGGGACTCCCCACCAGCCAGGCGGCAGCACGGTGAGAGAGATCAGGCGTGCTCGCTGGTATAAAAATGGAAACAGCCTGATTTTTGAGATTGTGGGCAACGCTTTCCTTTACCATATGGTCCGGCGGATCGTGATTGCCCTGGTGAAGATTGGGAAGCGCGAAGAGCCGGGCAGCGGGATCGAGGACTACCTGGAAACCCCATCCGGTCCTCCCGTGCAGGGTTTAGCACCCGCCAGGGGATTGTCCCTGGTGAAGGTGGAATACAGAGATTGAAAGTCCGGCTCAGTCGGGCAATCAATTGTCAATTAGTGGAGTACAAGATTGTGAAGAAAACATTTTATCCAAAATCTGAAGATATCACCAGGAAATGGGTGTTGGTAGACGCCGAGGGAAAAAACCTGGGACGACTGGCCACAGTGATTTCCAAGCTGATCCTTGGCAAGCACAAAGCGGAATACACCCCCGGTGTGGATACGGGCGATTTTGTGGTTGTCATCAATGCGGAAAAATTCGAAGTCACCGGCAATAAGATGGATGACAAGTACTACTACCGCGAATCCAAATACCAGGGCGGTCTCAAGAAGACCACTCTCCGGAATCAGCTCGAAAAACGGCCCGAGTACGTGATCGAACATGCTGTCAAAGGCATGCTCCCTCATACCCGTCTCGGCCGCCAGCTCAATAAGAAGCTTAAGGTTTATGCCGGACCGGATCATCCCCACCAGGCACAGCACCCTGTCCCAGTTGAGGAACTGTACCCCAATCTGTAAAAAGACAGTCCTGGGATGAATAGGAATTACAGTTAGAGGAGTATTTTTATGGCAGAGTATTTTGAAGGCGTCGGACGCCGAAAATCAGCCACCGCGCGCGTGCGGATTACCAAAGGGTCCGGCAAATTTATCATCAACGAGAAGACCTTGGAAGAATATTTCCCGACAGAACGGGATAATAAGACCGTCACCGCACCGCTGAGTATTCTTGGCAGCAACGCTAATTACGATATCAGCGTGCTTGTCAAGGGCGGTGGTGTGATCGGCCAAGCGGATTCCGTCAGTCTGGGCTTGGCCCGGGCGATCCTGAAAATGGACCCGGAGCTGCGTATGGAACTCAGCCACGCCGGACTCCTGTCTCGGGATGCCCGCGAAAAAGAGCGCAAGAAACCAGGTTTGAAAGGTGCCCGTAAGGCTCCGACCTACACCAAGCGTTAAAGACTGTCGGTAGATCCGGCAGGTACGCCGTATAGAAATTCAAGACGGAGAGCACCCGGCAGGAGCGCGTGTTCTCCGTTTTGCTGTTTGACAAGGGATGGGCATTCATGAAAATGGACAATCAGCAGCCTGATATCATCATCCTCGGACTTGGTCCTGGAAACCCGGACTATCTGACCGTCCGGGCGGCAGAGGTACTGACTGCCTCTGAAGAGATCTACCTGCGCACAGAACAGCATCCTACCGTGGACGGTTTACCGGAAGGCCTGATCACCCATTCCTTTGACTGGATCTACGAGGAAGAGGATGATTTTCAGGCAGTCTATCAGCGTATTGCCGCAGAAGTGATTTCCCTGGCCCAATCCCACTCCCCTCTAATTTATGCCGTGCCAGGTGACCCGTTTATTGCCGAGGATACCCCGGCTTTGATTCTCGAAAGGGCTCGCCAGGCTGGTCTTTCCGTTGAGGTAATTCACGGAGTGAGCTTTCTTGAGCCCACCTTCGCAGCCCTGGAAGATGACCCGCTGCCACAAGTGACGGTAGTTGATGCGCTTGAATTGACCTCGATTCATTATCCATCTTTTCCGCCAGACCAGCCAGCCCTGATCGTCCAGGTCTATTCCCCACACATTGCTTCCGATCTCAAATTGACCCTGATGGCGGTGTATCCGAATGACCACCTGGTCTCCCTGATCCATGAGGCTGGCACGCCAGAAATTAAGATTGAGAATATTCCCCTGTACGAGTTGGATCGCAGTCCATGGATCGGGAACAGAACCGCCCTGTACCTGCCACCCCTGGCAAAGGGTTCCTCGATAGAATCATTCCTGGAGATCGTTGCCCATTTGCGGGCACCGGAAGGCTGTCCCTGGGATCGAGAGCAGGACCACCAGAGCCTGCGGCCTAACCTCCTGGAAGAGGCTTATGAAGCCCTGGAAGCTATAGACAAAGATGACCCCGCTTCCATGCAGGAGGAATTTGGTGATCTGCTGCTGCAGATTGTCCTCCATGCCCAAATAGCCAGCGAATATGGTGAATTCACCCTGAGTGATGTCATCCGCGGGATCTACACCAAATTGATCCAGCGTCACCCCCATGTATTTGGGGACCTGGACCTGGGGGAAGCAGGCGCAGTGATCAAAAACTGGGAGGCCATCAAGGCTCAGGAACGCCAGGAGAATGGAGAGGAGAAGGGTATGCTGGACGGTGTGCCCGGTTCGCTGCCAGCTTTGACCCAGGCGGAAACGTACCAGAACCGGGCAGCCCGGGTGGGGTTTGACTGGGAAAACCTGGAAGGGGTGTTGGCCAAGATCCCGGAGGAGATCGATGAGCTCCGGGATTGCGAGGACGGCATCAGGCAGATCCAGGAGATCGGAGACCTGCTTTTTTCAGTGGTGAACGTGGCCCGCTGGCTGAGGGTAGACGCGGAAAGCGCTTTACGGGGAGCTAATCAGCGCTTTAAAGAAAGGTTTGCATACATAGAAGAAAAAGCCCGCGCCGAGAGGCGCGAGCTGTCTGAGATGAGTCTGGAAGAAATGGATGCGCTCTGGGAGGAATATAAGGACCTCCCCAAGGGTTAACTGGCTTCCTCTTCCGTATTCTGAGATTGTACAAAAAGCAGCCCGATCAAGAAGAAGGGCAAACCACTGATGGCTACAGCCATGAGACGGTCCTGGGTAGCTGAAAAATAAGCAAAGATGCTAAAGAAAAGGCTGCTGATTATGGTGAATTTTCCGCCCGAGAGGGGGTCAATCCAGGCATAAATCGCAGCTGCCGAGGAACTGATCACCAGCAGAATTAAAAGAGATCCCTCGAGAGTCAGGCGAAAGGCGTTCCCCCCGCTTTCCCTGAAGGTGTTGAGGATCAGGCTCACAATCCAGAAGCCGCTGACGATCAATCCGCCAATTCTGGCACCCCACATCAAAATTCGACTTTGCTTTTCAGTTTCACTCATATCCTGTAGAAGTCCTTATTTTAAAGTCCACTGATGATATCGCCCAGGATCTGTCCGCCGAGGCCAGCCGCGCCCTTGGTTTCACCCACGTTACGCAGGTTGGCTGCCACCGCGATGCGGTCCGCCAGCCTGGAAAGGGGCAGGCTCTGCAGGAAAACTTTGCCGGGGCCGGTCATCTTGGCCAGGAAGAGCCCTTCACCGCCGAAGAGGGCGTTGGTGAAGCCGCCCACGAATTCGATATCATAGTCCACCGTGGGGGAGAAAGCTACCAGGCAGCCGGTATCAACCCTAAGCACCTCGCCTGCGGCAAGGTCCTTCTCGATGATGGTTCCGCCAGCATGGGCAAAAGCCAGCCCGTCTCCTACCAGACGCTGGAGGATGAAACCCTCCCCGCCGAAGAGGCCGGCACCGATCTTTTTGCTGAAAGCAATCTCGATCTCGATACCCCGGGCAGCACACAGGAAGCTGTCCTTCTGACAGATAAAAGTCCCACCCAGTGCGGTCATGTCGAGGGGGACGATTTTGCCTGGATAAGGGGCGGCAAAAGCCACCCGTTTGAGTTGGCTGGTTGTGTTCAGGAAGGTGGTGATAAAGAAGCTTTCTCCTGTGAACATCCGCTGGACACCCTTGAAGAGACCCCCTCCGGTACCAGTCTGCATTTGGACGCCTTTTTCCATGTATAACATGGTGCCGGCTTCGGCCCGGATGCCTTCCTCCGGATCAAGCTGGATTTCCACCATTTGCAGATCGTCGCCGTAAATCGTATATTCTATAACGTCTCCCATCTCTCTCTCCTCCTGCATGGGTCTGTAACTTGGCCTTAATTATGATTTTACTATATTATCTAAATTGGTTGGGAAATAAAAAAAAACCCCGATTGGGTTATCGGGGTTGTAAGCTGGGGGCCAGGGATTCGAACCCCGACTTACGGTTCCAGAGACCGCTGTCCTACCGTTAGACGAGCCCCCACCAGCCAAGGCATTTTATCATTTACGCCTGCTTGCGTCAATTCCTTCCAGCCGGGGAGAAGAAGATAGGCCGCCTTTCTATGGGGGGATGGTAAAATTTGGAGATAGATTTACCACACAGGAGACTGATTCTCGGATTAAGGAGAATTTTATGACCACAGAAAATGAACGGTCTGATTTCATCCGCGACATGATCAAGGAAGACCTGGCCACAGGGCGCTTCGATCGGGTCCAGACCCGCTTCCCACCAGAGCCCAACGGCTACCTGCACATCGGTCATGTCAAGGCCATAGCCATGGACTTCGGCGTAGCGGAGCAGTTCGGAGGGATCTGCAGCTTGCGCTTCGACGATACCAATCCCGCCAAGGAAGAGGAGGAGTATGTCGAGGCTATTATGGAGGATATCCGCTGGCTGGGATTTGATTGGGAAGACCGCCTGTATTTTGCCTCGGATTATTTCGAACAGCTCTATGAGTTTGCGCTGCAGATGATCAAGGCTGGAAAAGCCTATGTGGATGACCTCAGCGCCGAGGAGATCCGCGAATACCGGGGGACACTGACCGAACCCGGGAAGGATAGCCCCTGGCGGGAGCGCTCCGTGGAAGAGAACCTGGACTTATTCAAACGCATGCGAGCAGGGGAGTTCCAGAATGGTGAAAAAACCCTGCGGGCCAAAATCGACATGTCCCATCCCCACATTAACATGCGCGACCCGGTGATGTACCGCATCTTACATGAGGAGCACCACCGGACAGGTGATCAGTGGGTCATCTACCCCATGTATGATTGGGCTCATGGCCAGTCCGACTCGCTCGAAGGGGTGACCCATTCCCTGTGCTCGATCGAATACAAGAATCACCGCCCGCTGTACGACTGGTTCCTGGACCAATTGGGGATCTTCCATCCCCAGCAGATCGAGTTCGCCCGCTTCAACATGACCTACACTGTGATGAGCAAACGGCGGCTGGTCCAGATCGTCAAAGACGGCTACGTGCGGGGTTGGGATGATCCCCGGATGATCACCCTGGCAGGCATGCGCCGGGCAGGGATCCCCCCGGAAGCCATCCGGGCTTTTATCGAACATGTGGGGGTGGGGCTATCGCTGAGCACCATCCAGCACAGCAAATTCGACCATTTTGTGCGCGATGATCTCAACCAGCGCGCTAACCGGGTCAATGGTGTGTTGAGGCCACTCAAAGTGGTGCTGACCAATTACCCCGAAGGCCAGGAAGAGATGATGGAATTTCCCAACCATCCGGATTATCCCGAGCGGGGAACCCGGAAAGTCCCTTTCACGCGGGAATTGTACATCGAGCAGGATGATTTCCGGGAGGACCCGCCCAATAAGTTCTGGCGCTTGGCGCCGGGGCGCGAGGTGCGCCTGCGTTACGGCTACCTGGTGACCTGCACCAATGTGGTGAAGGACGAAAAGGGCGAGATCGTGGAAGTGCACTGCACGGTGGACCCCGAGACCAGGGGCGGCAATGCCCCCGACGGACGACGGGTGAAAGGCACCCTGCACTGGGTCAGCGCCGAACAAGCCCTGGACGCTGAGGTGCGCCTTTACGATAGGCTCTTTATCCACCCCTTCCCGATGGAAGCGGAGGGCCACTTCACTGATTACATCAACCCCAAATCGCTGGAAGTGATAGAAAACGCCAAGGTAGAGCCCAGCCTGGGAGATGCTAAAGTGGGGGATCGATTCCAGTTCGAGCGGGTGGGCTATTTCTGCGTGGATCCGGATTCCACCGAGGAGAAGCTGGTTTTCAATCGCACCATCGCCCTGCGGGACAGCTGGGCGAAGATTGAGAAACAGCAGGGCGGGTGAGAGCAACGTCCCAGGTCCGATGAAGGAGTGCAATCAAAGCCCCGGGAATCCCCCGGGGCTTCTCATAACGTATATCGCTGAAAGAAGATTTCCACCTCCAGTCATTGCGCCTGTCCCGAGAGAAATCGAGGGACACGGACTCTGGTCCCTTCTGCTCTGCCTTCTTCATCGCTCGGAATAAACTCAAGTGAAGAGGGAGCGTGAGGTTCTCAGTGTCATGATTAGCTTTCCCCTTTCCGTCATTGCCAGGGTGCGAAGCACCCGCGACAATCTCATCAGCCTGGTAAAACTAAAAAGTAAATGGTATTCAGCAGCCAGACTTGGAACCAGTCCCATTGTGCCGAAATGAAATCCTTGCACACCCAAGCAGTAGTACAATACCAGTGCAGGACTCCCTGATCCGTTTCCAACTTATTCGTTGATTGAAAAAGTGTTTTGGCAGATCGCCAGGGCGGGTGACTTAAAGGACCCTACGCACGGCTCACCCCTTAGGCAGTATGAAATACACAGAATCTTTGTTATTGAAAACTCAAGGAGTTCCACAATGACAGAACAAAAGATCCTTTATCTCTCGCAAGCTGATGTGGCTTCAATTGACTTGGGAATGGCAGAAATAATTCAACTACTCGAAAAGGCTTTCAATGAAAAAGGACATGGTCGGATTGAAATGCCGCCCAAACCTGGCATCCATCCCGGCGATGGTGATAACTTCATCCACGCCATGCCCGCTTATATTCCTGCACTCAATTCGGCAGGTATCAAATGGGTCAGTGGTTTCCCGGAGAATGCAAAAAAAGGATTGCCCTATATCACGGGTCTTCTAATTCTTAATGACCTTGAAACAGGTATCCCGCTAGCTGTCATGGATTGTAAATGGATCACCGCCATGCGAACTGCGGCAGCAACGGCGGTTGCAGCGAAAAGGCTGGCGCGCCCCAAGTCGGCCAAGCTGGGTATTCTAGGTTGTGGCGTGCAAGGCATGTCTAACACCGAAGCGCTCAGCGTGCCATTTTCGATTGAAGAAGTTTTTGCTTATGATATTAACCCTGAAGCTATCGAGAAATTTGCCCAAATAACACAGGAGAAATTGGGACTTAAGGTTACTCCTGTGCGAAGGCCCCAAGAAGCGGTCACAGGCTGCGATCTGGTTGTGACCGCAGGCCCGATATTAAAAGAACCGCACAAAACTATCCAAGCAGGATGGCTTGATAAAGGTGCCTTTGCATCACTCGTGGATTTTGATTCCTATTGGGAGCCAGCCGCGATGAAGGAAGTGGACAAATTCTGCACTGATGATGTGAAGCAATTTGAGTATTACAAAAAGGCCGGTTATTTTCAGGATGTACCACCTGTCCACGCTGACCTGGGCGAGTTGGTCGCCGGGCTGAAACCTGGGCGTGAATCGGCTGAAGAACGAACGATTGCCTGTAATCTTGGTCTAGCGCTGGATGATATGGCTGTAGCCCCAACAATTTATCATCGCGCCGTAGAAATGGGCATTGGCACCTGGTTGCTTCTCTAACCCAGAAGGAAACAGGCTTGTTTGGCACCACAATCGCCGAGAATGAAATTTGATCTGGAATCGAAAATCTGCTCCATTGTCTATGGAAGTTTTGGACTGGCTAGCTCCTGCTCCAGCGGATGCTGGGAATCGCACCCCTAAGCTCATCCGTTAGGCGCTTTATTTGATAACTTGGATTGCTGGAATCAATGAGATGGGACATTGGAAACAGGAGGTGAACAATGGCTTTCAGGGTGCTCTTTCTTGCTCATGCACCGGATGCGGAGACAGCGAAACACAGGAACGCAATAGATACAGGGATGTATCAGCTGTTCACGGTTGTGGTGAAGAATCAGGTAGAAGCGGTTGAGGTTTGCAAAAACTATGTTGAGCTGGAGAATATTGATTCTGTGCTTCTCTGTCCAGGGTTCACTCACAGCGATGTGGCAGAAATTGTGGAAGTTGCTGGAGACAATGTGGCAGTTTCCGTAGCGAGAGGAGATGGACCAAGTGGAAAAGTGTCACTGGAAGCTCGGAAGCGAGAGGGATATTTGGGGAAAACGAAAAAGTAGATACTCAGTTCATTTAGGACGCATCTACCGATGAACAGCAATGTTTAGGGTGAATAATAAAATTCACTGGGAATTCCTGATATTTAAACCCCTATGGTATTCTCAAATAGAAGAAGAGAATATACATCTTATTGTTTACAAGGATCGAAAAGAGCATCATGATCCAGACCAAGAAGAAATATGAAAACCCAACCCTAAAAGATTGGATCATTGGTATTGGCTTGATCGTTATCTTTTTGGGTGTTATCGGGATCGGGGCATTCCTATTGATCCCTGATCACTGGATTTGGTGGTTGTCATTAGTACTTGTGGGCACATTGCTGCTCACCCTCAATCAAAACAAAAATTATGCTTACCGCTGCAGGGAATGTGGACACGAATTTGAAATCAGGTTCATAACCAATTTGATTTCTCCCCATGGCGTGGATAAAGAAGGGTCATGGCTGTGGGTCAAGTGCCCGAGTTGCAAAACAAGAGGGAAAGTCTCCCTCATCAGAATCGTTAAAGAGGAATGAGCTGATGGCGATTTTGCCATTTTGAACCATGGTTCTTTGTTTTATGTAGGAGCGAAACCAAGATTTTGTTATTAAGCATTCAGACAGAATTTTCGGGATTCACCTGACCCTTATGGGGTCGATTAATCTCCTGTATTGATGCCCCGTCTGAACGGGATTTCATCTGCCGAGCTGTATAGATTGGAGGGATATTTTTATGGATAACAGATCCGTTAAATCCTGGCTTAGGACTCCTGGACCAATCACGGTTGCTTCACTGGCTATAGCCTACGGCCTAGCCTATACACTTGATGCTTCCTTCCAGCGACTCCGAGAGTACGCTGGTACCACCTTTCAATCCAGGCCCGCGATCTTAATCTCGATCCTAATCCCTCCAGTCGTCGTCGCCGGGATTCTCGCTTTAGCCTGGCTTGCATTGCGTTTCCTTCCCCGCAGTCGATTTGCAGCCATCACCTTTCTGATCTGCGGGCTGTTTGTGGTGGGAGAATACCTTTCACTGTTTGGCCCTTTTCCGATGTGGCTTCGTTCCACGATCATCGGTCAATTCCGGTTTGCCATGATGGATTTTGGAGTTCAATCCTCGACCTACTACCTTGGTTCTGCTTGCGTAGTCATTGGAATTGCGGCTCTCAAAAGGTCAGGGGATAAATCTCGGGATCCACCTCCTGGCAGGTAAAACTGCGACTGCTCACCTGACAGCAGGGGCGGATCCTTCGTCCCCCCCCCGAATGCGCTCGGGGTCCGTTCAGGGCAGGAAGACGGAAGACCAGGAAAAACTATCTGGCTGCGAGTGCCCTGAAGGACCCTTCTCAAAGCTCTTCCGTTAGGGGGCGTTTTCATTATCGAAATATGTAGAACCAGAAATTTCCCGGAGAAATCGTGATCATAATAAAGTGGTTGCCCTCACTTGCCAGCCTGCTGGCCGCGTATGCCTGCACCACCCAGAACTCCAAAACCATTTCTGGTCACCAGGGAGCGGCATCCGAACTTCAGGCTTTGCTGGATCAGGCCGTAGCAGAAGGGATTCCCGGCATCTCCGCTGCTGTTGCAACACGAGATGGGGTTGTCTGGACAGGCGTTGCCGGCAAGGCGGACTTGCAGACCGATACCCCTCTGTGCCCTGACATGCTCTTCGGCATCGGCAGTATCACCAAGACCTTCATAGCAGTTGTGATCCTACAACTTGTTGAGGAAGGGCGGCTGGATCTCACCGCCACAGCAGAGAGCCTGTTGGAGGAGGCGGTGGAGGGCATTCCAAATGCAGACGTGGCGACGATCGCGCAGTTACTAAACCACACAGGCGGAATACCCAGCTGGGAGGACGATCCGGACTGGATCCGGGACGGACGGGGTGAACAGCTCGATGTGAGCCGCGTCTGGGACAAAACAGCCGCGCTGACTTATATCAAAGGACATGTGCCTCTGGCCAACCCGGGTGAGAAATTCAGCTACGCCAACACAAATTTCACCCTGCTCGGAATGATCATCGAGAAGGTGACTGGCAAGGATGTGGTGGACGAGATTCACCGGCGAATTCTCAGGCCGATCGGCCTGAATAACATTTACCTTGAGGGTTTCGAGCCCGTGCCAGAGGGCCAAATGCCACACCGCTACCACTGGGCAACTCCGGCCTTTCGCCAAAATGCGGGAGTGAACGCGGCCTTCCCTGAGGTGCGCCCGGGATTGATTGACGTAAGCCGCTCAAATCTCTCTGTTGAATGGACAGCTGGCGGGATGGTGGCTTCGGTGCGGGACCTGGTGCTTTTCGCAGTAGCTTTGCGCGACAGGCGGTTGCTTTCGTCACAGAGCATGAAGTTTATGACCGAATGGTTTCCCGTTGAGGAGGGAGTGCAGGTGGGACATAACCTGTATCTTGTCGAGTATCCGGATAGTCTCGCCATTATCGGGCATAACGGGGATGTGCTGGGGTTTACAGGTTCGATGTATTGGATTGAAGGTGCAGATGCAGCGGTGGCGGTCCTATGCAACGTGGGAGCGATGCACTCAGGCAGCGTGCAGGGAAAGGCGCCTTCAGTAGCACAAAGCAGAGAATTCATCGAGCTGGCGAGACGAGTGGCAGCGTCAATTTAATCCTGCAATCCCGACCCATAGCAGGTGTCTTGCCCCGATGGCTCCCAGATATTCTTTTACCCCCGCGTACTTGACAGCCAGGCATGCAGGCCGGTCTAGTTCTTCTCCCTGTATTCATTTCTCATCTATAATCATTAACATCTGGCCCCGGAACCAGGTGGCCTTAAGGCCCCTTCGCATAATTCACGCCTTAACTCATAATAAATGAAGTATGACAGGGATGATTAACACCCCCAAAGGATATAAAATGAAAAAACGCGAAGTCACCAATCATGAATTCCAGAAGTAAATTAGAGCTGAGCTGGGATTGATCCTGCTGCCTTTTTACCACTCACTGCTCACTGAATCACCCGGTAATGTTGATTCACCTCTTTATTTTGCGGATAACAAAATTCAAATCGGACACATAGGAGAGTTCAGCCATGAAAAAAACATATCTAGCTGTGATTGCCCTGGGGATTTTCTTTCTGTTGCTGATCCAGATGGCAGGTACGCTGGTGGAATCGATCTACATCCTTGACCTGATGAACACCTCCCTGGATGAAAAAGTCCTCGGGCTGCTGTTCTTCTTCTCTCCAGTCCTCTTGTTTGCCTATCGGGGGAAACGTCCGGCGCTGACCGTCTGGATCCTGTTTGGGATCTTGTTCCTGGCCCGCGGCCTGGCACCCTACCTGCTTACTCTGGGTCGTATGCTGGCCTCCGGGGCCGCCACCGGGGCTGCCTTGACCCTCTTCCCGTTGTTATTGACCGCCAGAACAAAAGGGGAGTCCCGCCCTATCCCCGCATCCTGGATCTCGGCCGGGCTAGCACTGGCAGTGGGATTTTCTGTGCTCTTGCGGACGGCCAATTACAGCCTGGATTATTCTTTATTCCCGGAAGGTGGTTGGCTGGGCTGGGGATTGGCTGGAGCGCTGGGATTTTTGTTAACCACCCTGGATTGGGGCGCCCTGGCCCAGGGCCAAACCCGTGCCAGGCCGGTTGCTCTGGCTGTGACCGGAATCTTCCTGGTCGTTGGCTTGGCCTGGTTTGCCTTTTCCGCGCCATCAGTGATCTCCCGCTGGACGGAAGGCGATTACAGCTGGATTGTCATCGTGGTCAGCCTCCTGACACTGGCCTGGGTGGGGCTCTCCCTGTTCAGGCCGAAATGGATTAATAAGATTTCTCCCACCGGGCTGCTGATCTGGAACCTTTTGTTCACAACCTCCTTGACCTTGACGCTCCTTGTCAACCGGGTGCCCTTTCCACCGACACCAGACTCCCCGGCCGTTGTGGTTGGCGCTCCGACTTGGATCCAGGGGCTGCCGCTGGCTGCCATGCTGGTACTCTTTCCAGTAATTTACCTGGATCTGCGGGTTTTCTCTGCCCGGGTCAGGGAAGCCAATCCCCGACCCCGGGACTTAATCCCCGGGACTCTACTGGGAAGTCTCACCCTGGTGATCCTGGTCTTCATGCATATTTTCACCAATGTCTGGGGGTACGTGGAGCCGGTCAGCCCCTGGTTTCGGAATAAATTCTGGCTGCCCTTCACTCTGATGGCCGGGCTGATAACCCTCCTTGTCGGGTGGAAGCGGTCAAGCGCCCCGAATGGGCAGCCGGGTTCGGAACGCACCAACTCCTGGGTCTGGGTGGGAATCCTTGCAGCCGTCTTTTTGGGAACTGCTGGCAGCGCCCTGCTCACCACTCGAGTCCAGACCTTTGAACCCCGGGAAGGGGCCATCGCAGTCATGACCTACAACATACAGCAAGCGAATGATGATTTTGGCGAGAGGTCTTACAGCGGGCAGCTGGCCCTGATCCGGGAAGTCGCCCCGGACATCCTTGCTTTACAGGAGTCAGATTCTGCCAGGATCTCATTGAACAACAATGATATTGTGCGCTATTACGCGGGAAAGCTGGGCTACTACTCCTATTACGGACCAACGACCACAACCGGCACCTACGGGACGGCGATCCTCTCCAGATATCCGCTGAGTAATACACGATCGGTGTTCACCTTCAGCGATCAGGATGAGATCGGCACCGCCGAGGTTGAGATTGAGATTGCTGGGCAGACCTTCACTATCTACAACGTTCATCCTGATGGTTCGGACACCGCCATGCTGGTTTTTGCCAAAGAGCTCCTGGAACGATCCAAGGACAATAACAAGGTCATCGCCCTGGGAGATTACAACCTGAGGGACTATGAGGATGCCTATCAATTGATCGATGGGGTGTTTACCAATGCCTGGGTAAGCAATTATCCTTCAGAGATCGGTCCTGACGGGGTTGACATGTCCGGTGATAACCGGATTGACCATATCTTCTTCTCGCCAGGGCTGGCAGCACGGAATCCAGTGTATATCCTGCCCCCCGAATCAGCGACGGATCATCCCGTCCATTGGGCTGAGATCGTCTGGGAGGAGTAGGAAGACCGGTGACAAAATGAATTGAAGATTGGGGGTTGGCTCCGGTAATTCCTCGATCGAATACCCGTTTATTGATCACAGCCGCCAATTAACTTCGTGCTATTAATTAATTACAAATGGCAGTTGCAGTTAGACAGGTTTCGGTTTACGGTTAAGGGAAAATCTATACTCAGGATGCTTATGTGTGAACTGCTCGGACTCAATTTCAAGTACCCGGTTTCCGCTTCCTTTTCCTTCCGCGGCTTCCGGCACCGCAGTGAAAAGAACGCTCACGGCTGGGGCATTGCCCGCTATGATGGAGGAGCCTGCCAGGTCTTTAAAGAAGCGCGAAAAGCAGAGGACAGCCGCCTGGCGGAGTTCATCCGCGATTATGAAGCCTTTCAGAGCCGGATCTTTATCGGCCATGTCCGTGACGCCAGCCTGGGCGCCCATACTTTAGCCAATACTCATCCCTTTGTCCGGGTCTTTCAGGGACGGGAGATCGCCCTGGCTCACAACGGCACCCTGAAAACGAAGCCCCTGCCGGATAATGAGCTGCTTTACAGCAGGGTAGGGGAAACCGATTCTGAGGGCATCCTTTGTGCCCTGCTGACCTTCCTGGAGCGGGAGAATCTTCCCCTGGATGATTTTCAGCGAATCGAAAAGATCCTGGCCGGATTCAATCAGAACGGGACCATGAACTTGCTCTTTTCTGATGGGGAGACGCTGTACTGCTACAAGGATAAAAGCAGCCACAATGGGCTTCATCTGGTGGAGAGGGCTGCGCCCTTTCATTCGGTCAGCCTTATGGATGAGGATTGGCAGGTGGACTTTGCGGAGGAAAGGGAGCCTGATCAGCACGGATTTGTGATTGCCTCCCATCCGTTGACGGTCGATGAAACCTGGGTGGACCTGCCGCAGGGAGCCCTGTTTGCTTTCCGCGATGGGGTGCTGGTTTATGGCGATCTGGGGTGCTGAAAGCTCTGGATGAGTTCCTGGCCTTTGTGGATGCTTTCCAGGAAAAAGGACTGATGATCCATACCCGGCGAGCGTGATCGCAGAGAAGGGGCAATAATATGGTAAATCGTGTATAAGTAGTAGTGAAACATATTTCAAGGGCGAAACAGTTTTTTCGATTTCTGATTATTTTTATGATGAATTCATCTCAGGGCATCAATAGTCTATGTGACCTGAAATGCTGGGATTTCTCAAGCAGCCCAGATAAAGAACCGCGCAAGGCACACAGTGCAATGTACCAAATCTGGGAACAGTACATTTAACAGCCATTTGGCCATAACATAATTTGGCCATAATTTGACAAATGGCATTACCCTTTGCTATAATGAATTATCATCTTGATTATTGTGAGGGATAATCAAACAAAGAATCACCTCACTCTGATGCTTTTCAAAGACGCAATCCATTCAGCTAGAGTTGCAGGGGGAACATGTATCAGAGCTGAACTTTTGGGATCCGACCAGGACTCCATCGCCCCGCTTGGGGTTGCAATATCTCTTCATTTCGATCCGGATCCAGTATTCCCCACCGGGTTGATTGTTAAAAATTCATTTTAATTTAATACATCCTTATGCTGCCCGCATATTGTTACGGGCGCCGTTTAGAGACACTTTAGTGACTAGGAGCGGAGCCATGACTATCAATCATTTCCTTGATACTATTCTCACGTCCAAGGGAAAAGACCGGGAAGATCGCCCCAGGATACGGCTGCAGGTTTTTATTGCAGCCGTTTTTCTTTTAATCATGATCTTTGCGGCACCCTTTGTGAGTACGGTTTATGCGGAGGGGGAAACAACCCCCGAGCCGACACCCACAGAGGAGATCTCGCCTGAACCCACAGATGAGAATCCCGGGGATGATTCTGCCCCGGAAGCGTCTCCCACTCCGGCGGTGTCGCCAACTCCTGAACCGGATCTTATCTGTGACGAGACGGCTGATGACCCAGAGGAAACATCCTGTGAGAGTTCATCCCCTCCAACAGTGGTTGAAGTAGTAGAAGAGGCATCCATTCCGGATGCTGCTTTCCATGATCCTTATTTTGTGCGTGACAGCCAGGTATATACCTTCCTGCCTCTGGATGACGATTGTTCGTCGAGCGCTAACCCGACCTTGTGCGTCCTCAGCCTGGCTCCCATCCAGGCGGCCATTGATGATATTGTATTGCTTGGTGCTCCGGATGATCACATTATTAATGTAGACGGTGGTACCTATGAGGGCGATCTATCCGTAGATGGTGATTTATCTCTTGCCTTGAATGGTCTAACTTTACAGGCTACCGGCCTGAATGGAGATCCTTATTTAATCGGAACTGTCGAACTGCGCAATTTGCTTGGATTTAACTTTGTTGGGCTGGGTGTTAATGGCGAGATCACAGTGGCTGATTCCAGTCAGGTGAATATTGAAGGCACTGATTCAGATGACATTATTCATATTATTCTTGAAGGGCAGGTTAATGAGTTAAGCGTGGATGGAAAAGACGGCGCTGATGAGATCACCCTCGATGCTTCAGAGGCTGATCCCGGCTCAACTGCTGTTGTGAATGACACGGGCACCAATCCGGTTGATTCAGATTCCGTTAAGGTGAAGGCTGGTTCCGATGATGATACCGTCCAGCTCTCAGCGGCGCAGATCCTGGTAGGGACCACTGCCCCGGTTGCGGTTGGCCTGGATGAGATCGAGAACGTCGCCGTAGATGGTGGAGAAGGATATGACACCATCTACGGTCCAGCGGTGAGCAGCACCTGGATCATTGATGGTTCCAACAGTGGCGAGGTGAATGGGATTAAGTTGGATTCTTTTGAAAATCTCGTCGGTGCGGCAGATTACGAGAACTATTTTATTATTCTCCCCGGCGGTAGTATAAGCGGCCTGGTTGAAGGTGGAAGCAGTGAGGATACGCTGGATTATTCCGCCTATGATACCAGCGTGGCAGTTGATCTCTCCGCAGGTACCGCATCGGATATTGCTGGTTTTATTAATATTGAACATATTGTCGGGGGGATGGCCACAGACACCCTCATTGGACCTGATGCTGATACGACCTGGAACCTCACCGGACTGAATACTGGCGATGTGGTGGGCATTTCCTTCGTTGCTATTGAGAACCTGTATGGTGGAACAGGCACCGATACCTTTATCTTCGACGGTGGATCCTTTGCGTCTGTGGATGGTGGGGGTGGGACTGATACGCTGGATTATTCCGTCTATTCATCTGACGTGACAGTTGATCTCTCCCTGGGCATCGCTCCGGATCTTGGTGCTTTCTTTAATATAGAGCACTTCGTTGGTGGTACAGGCAACGACCTGTTTATTGGGCCTGATGCCGACCTAACCTGGGATCTGAGCGCCCCCTATGCGGGCAATGTCGCTGATATCTCCTTCACTGATATCGAGAACCTCCATGGTGGAACAGGCGCGGACACATTTATCCTCTCTGATGGCTCATATGATGCTATTGATGGTGGTGGTGGTGCGGATACCCTGGATTATTCGACCTACCTGGGCAGTGTGACCATTGACCTCATCACAAGTGTAGCGACTGCGGTGGGCAGTTTTGCCGGCATCGTCCAAATCCTGGGAGGTTCGGGTGTTGATACGCTCTTTGGTCCTGATGAGGAATCGATCTGGACCCTTACCGGCGTGAACTCTGGAACTGTTAAGGAAATCTCCTTTGCTGAAATTGAGAACCTCTTTGGCGGCTCAGGGGCAGATACTTTCGTCTTTGATGGTGGTTCGGCTGGAGTTATTGATGGGGGGAGTGGGTCAGATGCGCTGGATTATTCGGCCTACACGACCAGTGTGGCGGTTGATCTTGCCGTGGGCACGGCCACAGCGGTGGGTGGTTTTGCCAACATCGAGAACATCATGGGCGGTTTTGGATTTGATACGCTGGTCGGTCCCGACGTGGATGCGACCTGGGAAATTATCAGCCCGAACGCGGGTAGCGTTGCAGGTGTTTCCTTCACCTACATTGAGACGCTGAGTGGTGGATTCGGGGACGATGCATTTGTCTTTTCCGGTGGTTCTATTGTTGGCCTGGTAGATGGTGGCGCTGGAGCAGATACCTTGAACTACGCTGACTACACCACAGGAATAATTATTGATCTCTCCTCGAGTACAGCCACGGCTTTGGGAGGGTTCGCGGATTTTGAAAACGTTATTGGCGGCTCAGGTTCCGACACAATTCTTGGCCCAGATGCAGATGCGACCTGGACCATCGGCGGCCCGAACGCGGTCATCATTGAGGGTATCTACTTTGCTGAGATCGAGAACCTGTTTGGTGGATCAGGCGACGATGCCTTTGTCTTCTCCGGCGGATCTGTTGTCAGCTTGGACGGCGGCGCTGGTTCGGACACCATGGACTACGCTGTCTACAACACAGGAATAACGGTAGACCTCGCCGCGGGTTCAGCTACGGCTGTGGCTGGATTCGAGAATATTGAATATATCATCGGTGGTTCAGCTGTGGACACGCTGGTTGGTCCGGATGTTGATGCTGCCTGGAATTTGAGCGCTCCCAACGCGGGTGATGTGGCAGGTATTACCTATGCTGAGATTGAGAACATTGTAGGTGGTTCAGGCGCGGATGCCTTCGTTTTCGCAGGCGGCTCATTTGCAGCTATTGATGGCGGCGCTGGTAGGGATACATTGGACTATAGCGCTCTGTCCACTGGCATGGTTGTAGATATGGGATCCGGATTCCCGGCAGATATTGAGACCGTAATCGGAACCGGGCATGTCGATGAACTGATTGGCCCCTCTGCCAATACTGCCTGGACCCTTGCTGGAACTGACGCAGGAACTGCCGGGGATATCACATTCACAGATTTTGAGAACCTGACCGGCGCAGCCGATAATGAGGATACATTTGTCGTGTATGCCAGCGGCCGACTCAGTGGGTTGCTGGATGGCGGCGCAGGAGGTTTTGATACCCTGGTATTTGAGGGTGGCAGCTTCGATACGGTAATCTCTACGACAACCGGGCCCAATTCGGGCACGATCGAGCGCGATGGCGACGTGTTCACCTATGCTGGGCTCGAGCCGATTACTGATAATTCGAACACGACAAACCGGGTCATCGACCTGTCAGACTTCTCGGATACGGCGACCCTGACCGAATCGGCCGGCCAACTCACTGTCGCTGACAGCGATCCCTTTGGTATCTGGACCTTCGAGTCGGTGACCTTCGCCAAGCCCTCGGTCAGCCTGACCATAAACCTCGGCTCCAGCAACGACAACATTCTCACTGAACCCGACGAACCGATTCCCTTTATCTCGCGCGATTTACTGACAATTGATGGAACCGGGTCAGCGATCAACCTTACCGGAGTTGACCTAAATGTGAACGGCGAAGACGGCAAGGATGAGGTCACTATCAGCGGAAGCCTCACCGTTGACGAATTGATTGTCAACGCTGAAAAGATTACGGTGTCTTCGGGCGCTGCTGTTACAGCAAATACGATCACCTTCGTTGCCGTAGACGAGGATGACGGTGCTGTTGACGAAGATGGTGAATACCTGGGTGGGATTTTCGAAGGCCTCTACATTGCCATTCCTGAGGCCCTTATCGACCTGACCGGGTCGAATATTACAGCAGTGAGCGATGTCACGCTGGTTGCGACAGCAACAGTTAATATCACTGCTACACCCTCAACGCTTGGCAGTACGGTGGATGCCAGCCTGCTGACCATCCTGCCAAATGCTGGCGTGATCTTTGGTGGGACGAATTTGACCGCGGCTAGTTTAGATGCTGATGCCAACATTAACGTGACCGTGTCATTTGAAGATGATGCTGACGGTTCCGACACAGATACAACTTCGGATGCCGCAGTGACCATAGTGGTAGTGGTTGCGGGCGCGGAGACGGTGGTGCAGGGAAGCAGCACGATCGCGATTTCAGGCAACGTCGAACTAAACGCGGCGACAACCTTGAACATAGCCAGTACAGCTGACGGCTCAGGCGGTACCGCGGGAGCGACCCTTGCGGTAACAGAAGTGCAGGCCGACACCAAAGCCTTCGTGACCGACTCTGCCAGCATTGTCGCTAATGGAGGTGATACACCGGACAGCATAGAAATCGGTGCGACACTGACCAGCAACGTTGCCACGAGTGCCACGGCGACTGCAAACGGCGCGGATGACGGCGGCGGGACAAACCAGTCAGAGCAGCGGCTTGCTGATCCGAATCAGGACAGTGATACCAGCGATCAGGCGCAAACCAGTGATGGCTCGGTTTCATTCGCGGGTGCTGTTGTGGTCACCGATTATCGGCCGCTGACGGAAGTATACCTGGACACTTCCGGGATAGTGATCTCAGCCGGAAACATCACCCTGAGTTCAATGGTAACGGATACGGTAACCTCAACCGCTGACGCGACCAACACCAGCAGTGGCGGGACTGGCGTCGGAGTTGCTGTTGCCATTGGCATTGTGGATAGTCAAACCCTGGCCTGGATAGGAGGCTCGGGCAGCCTGACGGCGGATGCTGTTCTGTTGAATGCAAACCTTGATGCTGACAATACCTATAAAGTCGAGGCGACATCCGGAATCGGCGACAGCTCCAAGACCGGCGTTGCTGGCGCATTGGCCATCCAGGTCGTGACCCCCACAGTCAAAGCTTATGTCGATGGGTTGTCAATGGTTAACCTGAATGGTGCCTCCCTGTCAGTGACGGCCAATTCCCAGGTAAAAATTGAAACCAATGCCGTTCCAGATGAGGACGGTTCTAGCGGGGAAAGTCTCGGCGTCGGGGCATCGGTGGCGCTGACTATCAGCGATATCCAGACCCAGGCTTATATTGCTGATGGCGGATTGGTCATGAATGCCGAAGACATCACCATAGATGCAAATGCCATTCATAAGACGACCACAAAAGCCGTGGGCGCTGCCGAAGCCAGCGGCAGCTTAGCAATCACGCCTGTTGTTGCTATTACCATACTGCTGGGCATGACCAGCGCCAATATTAGTACAGGCAGTGTTTTGACGCTTTCAGGAGATCTCAAGGTCAAATCATCCCATGACTCGGATTCAAAAACCAAGGCTGAAGGAGACGCTGAAGGCGCTTCGACGGCCATCGGGGCCAGTCTGGCGCTGACTATTGATGAGCAGATGACAGAGGTAAAATTGACCCGTGATGTCAGCTTGCCCAGTGGTGCACTTTCCCTGGAAGCAGCGGGACAATTCCGCTCGCATAGTTCTGCGGATGCGGCGGCCTCTGGGGCTGAAGAAGATGATGGCGGCAACCCGGATGGTGTTAACGATCAGAGTCAGGGACAGACCAATTTCGCCAACAGCCAGGCTGCGGGCAGAACGGGAAGTGGGAGTAGTTCAACCACAGCCCCGGACGCGTCCTCTTCTGGGGGAACCGTGAGTGTAGCTGCAGCGATTTCGATCAATATCGCTGACAATGCTGTTACTGCCCTGATTGGCGATGGGGTGACTGTAACGGCGGATGGAGCGGTGAGCCTGGTGGTGACCTCAAACCAGGACAGTTGGGCGGTTGCTGACGGCAGTGCGTCCAATGGCGCTTCGGCCACGGTGGGCGCGGCAGTGGCGCTGAACGTCGCCAATCTTGATGTGATAGCAACCACAGGCGCCTCCACCATCACGGCTGACGGACTGACAGTCTCATCAACCATGGCCAGCCGCGAAATGGATCTCGATATATCTTCAGAAGACATCGTTCTGACAGCGGATGACACCATCTATGTGGGTGAGCCAGAAGGCCTTACCACGGGTGAGAAGGTTAAATACAATAACGGGGGCGGATCGGATATTGGTGGATTGACCAGTGGCACTGATTATTATGTCATCAAGGAAGATGGCGGCAAGATCAAACTGGCCAGCAGCCAGGAAAACGCCAATAACGGCACAGCCATCGATTTGACCAGCCAGGGAGCGGGTGATGCCCATGTGTTGGAGCGGACCGGAAAGGACAATATCACCATTGATCCGGATGCTGATCATTTTTCACTTTCTTCCGGCGATACAGAGACCCTTCGCAGCGGTGACCAGGTGGTCTACGACAACGGCGGCGGTACTGATTTCGGCGGGTTATCCAACGGCGCGACCTATTATGCCATTGTGAAAAATGGCAATTTATCCCTTGCTTCAAGCCGTGAAAATGCCATGAAGGGCAAGGCGGTTACGGTAACTTCAGCTGGTTCCGGGACCGACCATACTCTGAC